>ULQE01032339.1_pt1 | contig 14870 bp, 8 predicted proteins | sample 1954171 | NCBI WGS metagenome assembly ULQE01 (sample SAMEA4835647, study PRJEB28245) | human gut metagenome | biome: gut microbiome; material: fecal sample | place: Denmark | collected 2008
GACAATCTGGGTCCGCAAGGATTCCTTTTCTTTTAATGGGGTAAATGGGATCGCCTCCGGCAATGCATAACGCACATCTACGAAATCAGTCGCCACATACGCACTCGTCGTATCGAGCGCAATCTCGACCCAGCCATCCTGCTGGCTTATAACGTCGTAACGCTCATTGTTAGAGATCTGCGTCCAGATCGGCGCATCCGTGCTCGGCTCCGTGCGGGCATTCAGGCGGTCGGTTGAAACGATCGCCATCAGTTCTGCAACCTCCATCGCCTCCTGCTTCGCCGCATCTCCTGTCAGGATATACTCCGCCTTCACATATCCAGTGACGGGACCCGACTGGATCTTATACCAGCCGCCGTCCTCGCTCGTCTCCAGAATCTCTCCGGCAGACTTGCTCGTCATCTTACCGATGATATTGCCATCCTCACTTGGCTGATCGCGCACATTCAAGTAATTATCCACACTGGAAATACCCAGATTTTTGTATAAATTCAGCACCATCGCACGCATATCCAGCTTCCGCGCCTCATTGAGTGCGTATTTGATCTCCGCATAATCCGTAGAAATATAACCGCTCGAAATCTGAATCCAGCCATTCTCCGGCTCACCCTCGACCACATAGCGCTCATTTTTCAATGCCTGACCGACAACCTCAGACTCCGTGTTCGGCTCTTTTCGGATGTTCAGGGAATCTGCCGTGATGAGTGCCCGCTTTTCAACCAGTTCCAACGCTTTTTTCTTCGCCTCATCCCCGGTCAGAACAAACTCTGAGCTGATATAACCAGAAATACCGCCAGATTCGACCTGATACCAGCCTTCGGTTGAATCATCCACGATCTCACACGCACTGTCGCCCATCAGCTTGCCGATGATGTTGCCGTCCGTGCTCGCCGTCTCACGCATATTCAGATAACCGGACACCTGCACGATACCCAGATTTTTATAGGAAGCTACCACTGCTTCTTTCTCTTTGATCTCCTCCGCTCTGGACTCTTCGGATGCCTCGTCCTTCGAAAGCTCTGATGCTGTCGCCGCCCCATTCTTTGCAGTTCCGGCTCCCGCCTGACGGCTGAGCAGGGACTTGCCTGCAAATGCTGCAACTGCAAGAGCAATTACCACTCCTGCTGCTATCACTCCGAAGCGCAGGTTCTGACTCTTATCTTCGCCCTGGCGCCTGCGCGAATGTCCCGCGGATTCCCGGACCGGATTTGGTGTCTGATCCTGAGCTGGCTCTGATTCCTGACTCTGAACTGCTTCCGGCTCTTGAATCCGCTCCGCCGCTGGCACCTGTTCTGACTCCTGCGTTTCTTTTTTATTTTCTTCTTCTAACATATGGATCGCTCCTGATTTTTCTTGAAATTATGACTTACTATCTTAAACGTAATTTTTATTTTATCATATTCGTAGGGAATTGCCAAGGAAGGATGTGGAGGAAAAAATGAATTTTCTATAAATGAATTATTACAGAAGTGTTAAGTTGTAGATAAACGGTTAAGTCGTGAAAGGTGGAATTAGTTGGAAATATGAGAGAGGAGAATGCCCTCCGACCGCTCGCGCCGCCGGAGGGCATTCTTTCTCACTTATAGTCGTGGTTTTTAATTTGTTGACCCACTTTTCATTCCGTATACTTTTTGTCTGTTATCGGTTAATGATTTTGATAAAAGCCTTCAAATCTTATAACCCCTGCTTATTTGGCAAGCATCATACGGTCATTCGCAAATTCTTCTCCGCTTACCTTTTCAAATCTCTCTAACAGGTCTTCTACCTGCAGATTCTTCTTCTCTTCCCCTGCTACATCGTAGATAATCCGACCTTCGTGCATCATAATCAGACGGTTGCCGATCTGAATCGCATCTTTCATGTTATGGGTAACCATAAGCGCGGTCAGATTTTGTTCATCTACAATCTTTTCAGTGAGATCGAGGACTTTGCGGGCTGTTTTGGGATCGAGGGCGGCGGTGTGTTCGTCTAAAAGAAGGAGCTTTGGCTTCTGGAGGGTTGCCATCAGAAGGGTGAGCGCCTGGCGCTGTCCGCCGGAGAGTAAGCCCACTTTGCTGGTCATACGGGTCTGAAGCCCCAGGTCGAGCTGTGCCAATGCCTCACGGTAGAAGTCCTTTTCATTCTTTTTGATGCCCCAGCCGAGTCCTCTGGATTTGCCGCGGCGCAGTGCCATGGCAAGGTTTTCCTGTATCTCCATATTGGCGGCGGTGCCGCGCATCGGATCCTGGAAGACTCTGCCGATATATTTAGCGCGTTTGTATTCTGGTTCTCTGGATATGTTTACGCCGTCGATCTCGATTTTACCGGAATCGATCGGATATACACCTGCGATCATATTTAACATGGTAGATTTTCCAGCACCGTTTCCGCCGATGATCGTCACGAAATCGCCCGGTGCCAGGTGTAAGTTGATACCGTTTAAGGCTTTTTTCTCATTAACAGTTCCTTTATTAAAGGTTTTCTTTACATTTGTTATCGTCAGCATTACTCCTCGCCCCCTTCTGAATAATCTTTTCTCAGCCTGTATTTAGCGAGTGCTACCGGAATACAGAGTGCCAGTGCTACAATGACAGCAGAGAGCAGCTTCATGTCGTTTGCATCCATACCCATGCGGAGTACAACCGCACGGATCACAAAGTAAATGACCGAACCGACAACCACGGAGGTCAGTTTCCAATAGAAAGAGGTCAATCGTCCCATCAGGACTTCGCCGATGACGATCGCCGCCAGACCGATGACGATAGCACCGGTACCACTTCCAACATCACCATATTTCTGGCTCTGGCAGACGAGTGCGCCGGAGAGACCGACCAGGCCGTTGCTGACCATCAGGGATAAAAGCTTCGTCATACGGGTGTCCACGCCCAGCGCGCGCACCATATCCTCGTTGTTACCGGTTGCACGCATCGCACTTCCGATCTCGGTTCCGAAGAACCAGTAAAGAAACAGAATAGCCGCCACAGCCAGCACAATTCCAACGATCATCGATGCCTGTGCCTGGGTCATCCCGAAGGAAGCAGCCAGACCGCTGATAAGTGTCTTGACTTTCAGAAGCGGCAGATTGCTCTTTCCTCCCATGATCCGGAGGTTGATCGACCAGAGGGAAATCTGAGTCAGAATTCCTGCCAGAATCGCTGGTATCTCAAATACAGTATGAAGAATACCCGTTACCGCACCAGCCACGACACCGGCTGCCGCTGCAACTAAAAGTGCCAGCACCGGATTTACTCCTTTGTTAACTACCAGGACTGCACAAACGCAGGCGCCCAACGCGAAGCTTCCGTCTACCGTCATATCCGCGATATCCATCAGGCGGAATGTAATATAAACTCCTAATACCATGATTCCCCAAAGAACGCCCTGTGCGACCGCGCCCTGCAGGGATACTAATAAACCGCTCAAACTTTTACCTCCCCGTGTTTCGTATTTTCTTCATCTGATTAACTGTAAAGACTGCCAGATCGGCATATTTATTTTATGCTTCTGATCTGACAGTCCATCTCATTTGAAGTTTAGGTCTTTCTGGTACTCTTTATTTCTCAAGTCCAGATACATCGATTCCCAGCGTCTCTGCTGTCTCTTCATTGACACTCAGCTCGCACTTGGAAGCGTCCAGATAACCGATCGGCATCTTAGAAATATCGGCGCCCTCAGTCAGGATTTTAACGGCCTGCTCACCGGTCATGTAGCCTAACTGGTAGTAATCAATACCGTAAGTAGCAAGACCGCCTGCATCTACCATGCCTTTCTCGCCGCAGATAACCGGAAGTTTATTCTCATTTGTTACCATCGTTACGGTTGCCATACCAGCTGCGATCATGTTGTCGGTTGGTGTGTATACACAGTCTACATTGCCAACCATAGATTCTACAACGGTAGGAATCTCATTGGAATTGGAAACGGTGTAATCTTCATACTCAATACCAGCTGTATCAAGTGCTTCTTTCGCCATGTCAATCTGAAGAACGGAGTTTGCCTCCGCGCTGCAATACAGAAGTCCGACCTTTTTTACATCTGGAATAATCTGCTGCATCAGATCAATCTGCTCTTTAACCGGAGTCAGATCAGAAGTACCCGATACGTTGCCGCCCGGAACCTCGTTGCTCTCTACCAGACCGGAAGCCGCCGGATCGGTAACAGCGCTGACAAGAATCGGAATCGAATCGGTCACACCTGCAACTGCTTGTGCTGCCGGGGTTGCGATTGCAAAAATCAAATCATCTTTATCGTTGACCAGTTTCTCTGCGATCGTCTGGCATGCAGACTGCTCGCCAGCTGCATTCTGCTGGTCGATCTCGTATTTGATGCCTGCATCGTCCAGCGCTGCCACGAAGCCCTCATTGGTCTTATCCAGTGCCACATGCTGGGTCAGCTGTAATACGCCAATCTTATAGGTCTCGCCGTCTGCTGTCTGCTCTGCCTCTTTGCTTTCTTCGCCGTCTGCAGATTCCGCTGCTGTCGTGTCCGTACTTGCTGTCTGTCCTCCGCAGGCTGCCAGGGATGCCGCCATCGCGCCAGCCAGCATCAGGGCTGCTAATTTCTTTGTCTTTCTCATAATATCGTCCTCCTGAACCTTTTCAACGTATGTAACAGATTTTCCTCTTATGCATCAAACCATGATTTATTTTTCACTTTAAAGAGCTGAACTGTTACGCTTTAAAGCAATCATACTACAAACTCCAAAAAGAGTCAACCTAAAATTCCGCTATTTTATAGGGAATTTCGGTTGACTCTTTTTTATTTTGCTTCCGCGATCTGCAGTTTCACCGTAAACGTTGAACCTTTTCCGACTTCCGACTCTACCTTCACGCTTCCATGATAAAAATTCACGATATGCTTGACGATCGAAAGACCAAGCCCGGTGCCGCCCTGTTTGCGGCTGCGCCCTTTATCCACCCGGTAAAACCGCTCAAAAATACGGCTCTGGCTCTCCGCCGGGATGCCGACGCCGGTGTCGCGGACCGTCAGTATCATATCCGCGCCCCAGTGCTTGACCTGCACCCAGATTTCGCCGCCCTCGTTGTTATACTTGACCGCGTTTGTCAACAGATTGTTAAACAGCTCCTGCATCTGGCGCAGATCGGCACGAATCGTGAAATTCTCGCACTCTTTATGGACTGCGATGCCGCGCGACGCCGCCTGCGCGGCAATCGAAGACAGGCTGTCCTCCAGCAGTTCCACCGTGCGGATTGTCACAATATCTGCTTTCGCACCGCGCGATTCCAGACGGGAGATCATCAAAATATCATCCACCAGGTTCGTCATCCGCATTGCCTCTTTTTTTATGCGTCCCAGAAAATCATGTGCCGTGTCCGGATCCTGTGCCATGCCGCTTTCCAAAAGCTCGACATAACCGCGGATCGAAGTGATCGGTGTTTTCAGCTCATGCGATGCATTGCTGAAAAACTCCTGCCGGATCTGTTTTTCTTTCTCGATGCGCTCCAGATATTTCTTCATATTCCGGGACATCCGCGTCGTCGTGTCCGCGATGACATTGATCTCCTCATACGGGCATTTTTCAAACTGAAAACGCGTGTAGTCGTCATCCATCCGCACCATTTCGCTGGAAATTTCCTGCAAAGGACGCGTGATTGACTGGGAAAACCGTTCCGCCTCCATTGCCGATGCAAAAAAAGCTATTCCAAAGCTCAAAAAAGCGGCCGGAATCAACATCAGGATATATTCACCCAAACCGGTTGAACAGGCAGAAAGGCGCAGTATGTATTTGCCGTCCGATGAACGGATCGCCGCGTACGCCATCTGCATTCCTAACGTTCCGGAACGGCGCACCGAATATCCATAGCCCGTCGCCAGCGCATCCTTCACTTCCTTGCGCTCCAGATGATTTTCCATCTGATTCACCTGCGCTACTTCCGTATCAGCCACCACCGTGCCATCCATCCGGATCAGCGTATAACGGCTATTATTGTCGTTCGTAAGGTCGCTCAAATCCATCAGCTGTTCTTCCACATTTCCCGTATAATCCAACATACGGTCAACGGATTCCAATGCAAAATGCATGTCCTCCCTTGACCGTTTGAGCAATACACTGCTGGTAACCACCAGAGCGATAAATGTATTCAGAACCAGCGCCAGGAATAACAGATGAATAAATTTCGTCAAAATCGCTTTTCGCATCGTTTCATCACTTTCCTGCTTCTTTTTCCTTTAAAAACCGATAGCCCACGCCGCGCACTGTCTTGATCTGGGCTCCGGCGTCATGCAGCTTCTGCCGGAGTGTCTTGATGTGCATATCCAGCGTTCTCGTCTCCCCATCATAGTCATAGCCCCAGATATGGTCGAGAAGCTCGTCGCGCGTCACCACCCGGTTGATATGTTCCATGAGATATGTTAAAAGTTCAAATTCTTTGAGCGTCAGCTCCGTCCGGTCGCCGCAGGCAATCACCTCTCGCGTCTCCCGGTTGATGCTGACTTCACCGATCGTCAGGCTGGAAACCTCCTCTTTTGCAGGTTCCACCCGCTTTAAAAGGTTTCTGACGCGCGCCGAAAGCTCCAGAATACCGAACGGTTTCGTCATGTAGTCGTCAGCACCGTTGTCAAGTCCCTGTACAATATCCATCTCACGATCCTTTGCCGTCAGCATCAGGACCGGGGCTGCGGAAAAGTCCGGCATCTCCCGGATCTTGCGGATCGCCGCCATGCCGTCCATCCCCGGCAGCATCCAGTCGAATACAAACATCGCCGGATACTCCCGCTGCGCCTCCCTGCCTCTCCGGAGCAGGGCCGAGAGGTTGTCAAGCGCTTCCTCTGCCGTCTCAAATCCGCTGGCGCAGTAACCGAAGTTTTCCAGTGCCACGCAGATCAGATTCCGGATATTTTCATCATCCTCAATCACATATATCCGATATTTCATTACTGCATCTCTTCCTTTACGTAGCCAGCTACATTCTTGGCATGATCCGCGATTCTCTCATAATTTGCCAGTGCATCCAGGAAGATAACACCGCCCTCAATCTTGCATTCTCCATTGGAAAGACGGTTCATATGGCTCTCGCGCATCTCCTCTTCCATATTGTCAACCTCTTCCTCCCAGCGGGCAGTCTGACGTACTTTCTGCATGTCATGCGCCTGACGCGCCTCCACGGACGCCTCGACCGATTTAAGCGTTGCATCTGCAATCGTCCGCAGCTCTTTCAGCGCCAGATCCGAGAAATCAATATTCACATTCTCAATCCGTTTCTTGGCAAGCTCTGCTAAGTTTTCACAGTGGTCACCGACACGTTCAAGATCACCGATTGTATAATACATATTCTTAACGAGAAGATGCTGTTCATCATTCAAGGAGAGGTTGTTGATCTTTAAGAGATATTCGGTCAGCATTTTCTCCATGCGGTCGATCGTCTCTTCATTTTCAAATACCTGTTCACAAAAATTATCATCTGCATCTACTAAGGCTGCTGTCGCTATTTTTAGGTTGGCAACCGCTACCTTACCCATGTTGACAACCTCGTTGCACGCCGTCTCAATCGCAAAGGACGGAGTTTCGAGGATACGGTCGTCTAAGTGACGGATCATCTCGGTCTCGACACTGTTTGCCGACCACTCTTTCTCTGTCTCCTTCGGCTTCGGAACAATCACATCCGATGCCTTTACCAGGAAACCAGCAAACGGGAACATAATGCAGGTGTTGACAACGTTAAATATCGTATGGAAAATCGAAATTCCCACACTGTCCGCACGCGTCATCGCAAGCTCCGGATTCATCATAAACACGATGTATAAAGCGACGCCAAATACAACTGCACCCGTCACATTGAACAGAAGGTGAATGACCGCCGCACGCTTTGCCGTACGGGTCGTACCGATACAAGATAACAGCGCGGTCGCACAGGTACCGATGTTCTGTCCCAATGTAATAAAGACTGCTGACTGCCAGTTTACCATGCCGTTGATCGCCAGCATCTGTAAAATACCGACGGACGCGGAACTACTCTGGATGATTGCGGTAACTGCCAGACCGACTAAAATACCTAAAAGCGGATTCTGTCCCAGTACCCGGAAGGACTCGGAGAAGATCGGCGCATCCCGGTACGGCTCAATCGAACCAGACATGAAAGAAAGACCGATAAACAGGAGTGCAAAACCGATCAGGACTTCGGCACCCTCTTTTTTCTTGTGGCTCTTCGCAAACATCGTGATGAATGCGCCGATACCGAAGAGAACCGGTGCAAAGAACTCTGGCTTTAACACCTCGCCCCACTCACTCATCGACACAATCCAGCTCGTCACAGTCGTACCAATATTGGCACCCATGATGATGCCGGTCGCCTGCAGAAGATTGATAATTCCGGCATTTACGAAACCAACGACCATAACCGTCGTCGCGGAACTACTCTGGATGATCGCGGTAACGCCCGCGCCCACCAGCACGCCCAGCAAGCGGTTCGAAGTCAGGATCTCAAGCACACGTTGTAAACGGTTGCCCGCAAACTTCTGCAGACCATCCGCCATCGACTCCATTCCATACAGGAACATTCCCAGTCCTCCAATGAACTGAAAGAGTGTTCCCAAAGTACTAATAGACATACATATTCTCCCATCATCTTTTGATCTTTACACATAGTATGTCTTCACTATATCAAATAAATGTAAAAATAACCAGCAGGAAATGTAAAATCTGTGTAAAATCTGATATTTGCAACACTGTACTGCCTGAATGAGAGGATGGTTACAGGACAGCCCGGTATCACTCCTATGGTGCCGGGTTGCGAAAGCCGCCTTCCACAAACCGCCCGCTCGCAAACATCGCCTGAACAGCAGCCCGGTAGTCAGACAGCTTCTGTGCCTTCTTAATCTTCTTCAATTCTTTTTCACATCCCGGAAAATGGCACTGGAAATAATACCAGAGTTCCTTCATTTTAAACAAAGTATTCCGGTCGCCAGACATGATTTCTGCATAACCGGTCAGGAGGCGATCGTGGAATTGCTGGAAGGATTGGAGATGAGTCGAGGATGGCAGATTCCGCACCTCTCCAAAAATCCACGGACTTGCAACCGCCCCACGCCCAAACATCAACGCGGCTAATTTCGTTTTTTTCTGCATTTCGCCTTTGTCAGACGGTTCATCTTGTCCTACAATTTCTTCCATGAGCGCAGACGCATCCGCCGCCGAAAAAAGATTTCCATTATAGCTGACCGGGCAGCGGCTCTGCTCCAGCGCATACGCAAATGACTCCATCCGTATTTTCCCCTTATAATAGTCCTCGCGCACTCTCGGGTGTACAATCAGTTCTTCCAGCGGATAGTGATTATAGATAGCAAGCAGGCGTGGAAATTCAGACGCTTCTTTCATGCCGATCCGGGTTTTGATCGACAAACGCACCGGCTTTCCATCCGACGCATGGATTTTTTCCAATCCGTTGCAGACTTCCTCCAGAAACAAGCTCAAATCTTCCGGCTCGGCTAAAAATCCCGCGCCCTTTTTCTTCGTAACCACCGTCCCCGACGGACAGCCCAGGTTCAGATTAACCGTCCTATATCCATACTCCGCCAGTTCCTCGCAAACCCACAGAAAATCTTCCGCCGAATGCGTCAGAATCTGCGGGATCAGGCATAATCCCTGATTATGCTCTGGAAGAATATCGTTCCTCTCCCTGGATGTCAGCTTATGGCTGGAACCTGGTGCAATGAACGGACTGTAATACCGGTCAACGCCCCCATAAATGACTGCATGCACCTGCCGGAATATGTATCCCGTGATTCCCTCCATTGGTGCAAAATCTAATTTTACACTCCTTGCATCGTTCGCGCTTATACGATTCGCGCCCACTTTTAATGCCTCTGGCTGAATCATTTTCTTCACGCTTCATTTCCTCCCAGTGATATGATATAGATCGGATTCTGCCCTTTCATCAAATGACTGGAACCAATCTTCTCCGCTTTTGCAATCTGCATGGACAGAATCTCCGCCTCTATCCCGCGCTCTTTCAGGTAACTCATAAGCACTGTCAGAGACTCCAGCGCAATCAGGTTGATCACAATCCGGATATCTGGGTTCAAGCGGAACAATTCATCCAGAATCTCGCGCATCTGTCCGGTTGTTCCCCCGATAAATGCCCGATCCGGTCGGTGAACACTTACCTGTGCAAATGTCTCCGGCGCCTTTCCCGGCACGATCGTGACCGCCTCTGTTCTGGCTTTCTCACAATTTGCCCGGATCAGTTCAACCGCCTCTTCCTTATATTCAAACGCACACACATGAATCCCCGGACAGCTTACCGCCGCTTCCACACTGACAGAACCCGTTCCCGCGCCAATGTCCCAGAACTCACAGCCCTCATACAATTCCAGCTTGGACAATGACACGGTCCGCACCTCACTCTTCGTCATCGGGACCTTGCCCCGGATAAACCATTCATCTCGCATTTGCTACTCCCCATTTTCTTGATTCTCATATAAATTCACTCAATTGATATATTTTTGCTGACTCCCTTTGGCACATACATCCAGCCATTTTCGCAAAAAATCTGGACAGGATGCATAATAGAGATGCGGAAATCCGCCAATCTGTCCTCCCTTTTCATGGATGCAGCGCCAGCTTCGGTTTCCGGTCGGTTTGACTGCCTCCCAGTCGGTGCCCGGATCTTCGCTCTCCCAGTAATGGAACTCATGCCCATGAATTTCCTGACCGGATGAGGTCAGCAGACGCACATAGCCAAACCGGCGCAGGCGGTTCGTCCGGTAAGCGTCAAATGGATAAACGCCAGCCATTTCCCAGTGTTTTCCATCGCTTCCTTCAAGCGTACGGTGTAAATATAAAAATCCACCACATTCCGCCAGAAACGGCATTCCCGCCGCAATCGACCGCCGGATACTCTCACGCATCGCCACGTTCTTTGCCAGCTCCCGTGCATAATTCTCCGGATAACCACCGCCAAATAAAAGCCCATCCACTCTGTCCGGGATTTTTTTATCCCTCAGTGGACTGAAATAAACCAGCTCCGCCCCCATCTGTTCCAGAAGGCGGAAATTTTCCTGATAGTAGAAGCAGAATGCCTCGTCACGGGCAACACCGATGCGGACGCGCGAGGTGACTTTTTGCTCTTGACATGCTGGGAATTTCGCTATACTTTCCGCCTTCATTGATTCGTTTTCTGCTTTTTCTTTCTCTTTGTTTTCTATCCTCAATGGAAGCATCCCTGCCACTTCCAGCACCCGCTCCACCGCGATCGACTTTTCCATCTGATCTGCCAATCGCCCGATCCGCTCGCGCAGCCGATCGATCTCGCCCGGCAGAAAAAGTCCCAGATGGCGGCTTTCCATGCGGTATTCCTCGGATTCTGGCAGATAACCAAGCACCGGAAGCCCCGACGCCTCTTCCACGGCTGCTGCCAGCCGCTCATAATACATCGAAGAAACCCGGTTCAAAATTACTCCGGCAATATGGCTTTTTTTCCGGAAATGTAAAAATCCAGATGCCATTGCTGCCACCGACAACGATGCGCCCTTACAGTCCAGCACCAGAATCGCCGGCGTGTCTGTGATCTCTGCAATCTCCCAGCTGCTGGCGGACGTTTCTGTTCCGCCCAAGCCGTCATAATAGCCCATGACACCCTCTAAAACTGCGATTCCCGCCTGTTCTTCCCGCACTGCATCCACCAAAACCTTCCGCACGCCTTCCGCCGGCAGAAAAAAGCTATCAAGATTTCGCCCGGGAATGCCGAGCACATAGCGGTGAAACATTGGATCGATATAGTCCGGTCCACATTTGCACGCGATCGGATTCAGACCGCGGCGGCGAAGGACTTCAAGCAGCCCGCAAGTCAGAAGGGTTTTTCCACTGCCGCTTTTGGGGGCGGCAAGCATGATACGTGGAAATACTCCGACAGAATCTGCAGGAAGCAAACGTTTATCTTCTTGTTCAAACCTTTTCAGCTGCTTTACATTCTTTATTTCATCCGTGACTTCCAGCAGCATCAAGCTCAAATCCGCAAATTCCAATTTTCTCATTTCTTCCGCGGTTCCGCTCCGGATCTGCTCTTCCGGGTACGATAAGTTTTCACCAACCGTCACCTGTACATTTCCATATCCCGCCTGTGTCAGACGTTCACAAAACTGTCCAGCTCCATTTTTGCCGCCCATGAGGATAAACGCACGCTTAGCCGGTTCTTCTGGATCACACAGACGTTTCATCACCCGATCGACAGACAATTCTCTTCCATGTGCGGAATAAATCGCCGCATCTTCCCAGTGCGTCCCCAGGCGTGCCGCCAGATAACTGACACAGGATGTACCCGGATAGACGGTAAATGGATAACCAGCTTCCCGCAGCCACTCTGCCATCCTGGATGCCCCGCTGAAAAAGCCGGTATCACCCGAATACAGGATAACCGCCTGCTTCCATTCCGGGTGCTTCGATACAATCTGTATCACATCGTCAGGAAGATATGCTTTATAGTACTTCCTTTCTTTTTCCATCGCAGCCGCTGATTCCTGTCTGTTTTCAGCTTTTCCTTCCTTGCTAATCAGCAAATCATTCTGCAGCGCTCTCTCCGCGGATTCCAGCATACGCCCCGCGCCAATCAAGGCGTCACTCTCTCGAATTGCCCGAAGGACTTCCCCTGTCATCTGGGACGGCTGTCCCATGCCAATTCCCGCCAGAATCAAATGTGTTTTTAACTCTCCAACCTTCCCCTCATCCGCTTTCTTCAGCACCTCCATCGCCTCTTCCAGCGAAATGCCATTCTCCTCCGGTCTGCGGATCACAACCACTCTGGTTCCATTTTCACGCGCCGCTTCCACCTTTTCCTGAAATCCTCCCGCACGCCCGGAATCTTTCGTCAATAGCCACTCCGCTTTTGTTTGTCGGAGAAATAGCGTATTCATTTCGGTGGAAAAAGGTCCCTGCATCGCAATCAGATGGCTGCCAGTTATCCCCAATTTTTCACATTTCTTCAAAACATTCGAAGTTGGAAGCACTCTCGCATACACCCGTTTTTGATAATCTGGTATCTGGCACAGGGCTTCCAGTTCTTTACTGCCGGTTGTGGCAAAAATCACGCCGGAAACAGAAGAAAGAAATGACACTGCCTCCTGAATGGAATCAACCTCGACCCAATCACGTGCTTTGTTTTGTTCGCCCTCTGCGCGCAGGCACCGTTCCAGGCGGACACCGGTCCGTCCGCACGCTTCCTGGATTTCTTCTGAAACAAGTCTGGCATGCGGATGTGTTGCATCGATCACAAGATGAATCCCCTGGTTTCGGATAAATTCTTCCATCTGGTAACGATCCATCCGTCCGCGTAAGACTTTTATCACTGAGGATGCCTGAACATTTTTCAAGCTTTTCTTTGCAAAACAAATCTCTTTGTCAGCGCATTGCCCACTTTCCTTCGTATTGTGGTTCAAATCTGGATTCCCTGCATTCCCAGACTCCATCAGCTCCTCCTGCAAAAGCTCCTCTCCATACTCCGAAGCCACGCTGACCCACGCCTCAATCTTTTCCCGGCTGCAATATTCCGCCAGCAGGCGCCCTTCTGTCGTTCCTCCAAATATCCATATTTTACACATCGCGGTATCCCCTCGGCGTCACCAGACATCCATTTAACATCTGCGTTTCCTTATTTCCAATAAATACGGTCGTAAACATATCCACCGGTGTCTTTTCCAGTTCTGCCAGTGTCAGAAGGTGCACCGCCTCACCCTCGCGGCCAATATTCTGTACATATCCGCAGGCAGTCTCACCACTTTTATACTCTAAAAGAATCCGGCAGGCACGCTCCAAATAATCGTGGCGTTTCCGGCTGGATGGATTGTAGAGGCAGATAATAAAATCCGCTTCCGCCGCTGCACGCAGCCTTTTTTCGATCACTTCCATCGGCGTCAGAAGGTCACTCAGGCTGATCACCGCAAAATCATGTCCCAACGGTGCACCGAGAATGGCTCCGCCTGCCAGCGCTGCCGTCACTCCTGGAATTACTTCCACGTTCACATCCGGGTACGCCTCTGCCATCTGCAGCACCAGCCCCGCCATGCCATAGACGCCGCTGTCCCCACTGCAGATCATTGCTGTTTTCCGACCATCCTGCGCCGCTTTTAATGCCATCTCACAGCGTTCCTTTTCCTGGCGCATCGGCGTTGTCAGGAATTCCGCCTGTGGATAAAATTCTTTTACCAGGTCCACGTATACCGTATAACCGATGATCACCTGGCTTTCCCGCAAAATACGGTCTGCCCGGACCGTCATCTGTTCTCTCGCCCCCGGTCCAATTCCGATCACGTATAATTTTTTTTCTTCCACTGCTGCCTCCTTACTTGCTCCGATGCCGGAACCGCTACTGCTGCCGTCACACCGTTAAACGCCATTTTCTGTACTCTCAGATCGATCGCAGGCAGATTTTTCTCATCCATCTCCCGTTCCCGGTAAATCCGGCGCACCCCCATGACGGCTGCACGCTCACAAACATTTCCTACCCCTACTGTCTTCCGCACAAACGGCGATTCTGCAAACTTCGTACCGGCACTCTCCAGCTCTTCCGGGGTAAAACTCCACAGTTCCACATCCCACTCCTTCGCAAGCGCCAGAAATGCCATCTCATTTTTCTTCCGATCCACCGTTGCAATCGCCCGCACCGCACTTTTATCAATCATCGCCCGAGAAAGTGCCACTCTTGCCATCTCCCGGACAGCATTCAGGGACGAATCCCGGCGGCATCCCATTCCAAGAACAACCGTTCGCGGATACAGGCGCAGAAGTTCCGGCGTACCTGATTCATTTTCCGGCTCATAACTTTGCTCTTTCTTCTGCTCACTTTTCTGCCCAAGCGATCCTATATCGGATTTTCCGACAGACATATCTATCTCAGCCGCCTTCGCCGAATCGCCGGTTTCCACTGCCACTACCGCCGCTG
>ULQE01035556.1_pt1 | contig 14081 bp, 7 predicted proteins | sample 1954171 | NCBI WGS metagenome assembly ULQE01 (sample SAMEA4835647, study PRJEB28245) | human gut metagenome | biome: gut microbiome; material: fecal sample | place: Denmark | collected 2008
CAAAAATCAACATTTACAACAAGCCAGTTACAATTTTCAACCAAATATTAAAAACGAATATAATACAAACAAGATGAAACGTTTATTAACAATATTAACAGCTATAGTATTAATACTTGCAATCTCTCTTCAATCGGAGGCTAAAGAGAAGTCCTTAATATATACAATTGATATAAAAAAAGAGATCGATAACACCACGTGGATTTATCTCCATAACGGATTATCAGAGGCCAAGCAATTGAACGCCGATGCCATCTTATTGCATATGAACACATACGGCGGATTACTGGAATCTGCAGATTCTATGCGAACGGCTATTTTATATAGTCCCATACCGGTATATGTATTTATCGATAATAACGCAGCTTCAGCAGGTGCTTTAATTTCCATAGCATGCAAGAAAATCTATATGCGGAAAGGGGCGAATATAGGAGCGGCAACGGTTGTCAATCAAACGGGTGCGGCTCTACCTGATAAATATCAATCTTATATGCGTTCCATGATCCGTTCGACGGCTGAGGCGCAAGGGAAAGATACGCTTATACAAAACGGCGACACGATCTATAAATGGAAAAGAGATCCTTTAATCGCCGAAGCGATGGTCGATGACAGAGTGATCGTCCCCAACCTCATCGATAGTGGTAAAGTATTGACACTTACCTCTCAAGAAGCACTCAAATGGGGTTATTGCGATGGCATCGCCGAGAGTCCGGGTCAAGTAATCACAGAATATATCGGATGTAAGGACTATGAGATTAAAAGTTATGAACCCTCATGGTTCGATAATGTAAAAGGTTTCTTTATGAGTCCGGTAATACAGGGCTTATTAATCATCATTATCATCGGTGGTATTTATTTCGAGATGCAAACCCCAGGGCTTGGTTTTCCATCCGCTGCCGCAATAATAGCGGCTATCCTTTACTTCGCTCCTCTCTATATGGACGGGTTGGCTGAAAACTGGGAAATCCTGTTATTCATTCTCGGCGTTATATTAATAATGTTGGAGATATTCGTGATCCCGGGCTTTGGCATAGCGGGGATAAGTGGAATTATTCTCGTGGTCGGAGGACTTACAATGAGCTTACTGAACAATACTGTTTTTGATTTTCAAAACGTATCTGGAATGGATACGGGCAGAGCCGCTTTAACGGTTCTATTAGGTCTGGGTATCGGATTCACGTTAGTGATATGGTTATCCAACAAAATAGGACATAAAGGACCGCTAAAGAAAATGGCATTAAACGCTGATTTGGAAAAAGCGGTATCCAGCCCCAATTTGACGCAACTGATCGGAAAAGAGGGCACCGCCGCTACCGTTTTACGTCCTTCGGGTAAGGTATCTATCGAGGGAGAGTTGTATGACGGCGTATCGGAGTCTGGCTTCATCGAGAAAGGGACTCCTATCAAAGTCGTCAGATTCGAGAGCGCGCAAGTCTATGTAATCAACCTATAAACGAGTCTATGCGATCCGTTTATAGGCAATACATTTATCGATCACGACATATTCCATCGCTCCCATAGCCATCAAATCACTTAGGATGTTACGGGCCGCATAATAATTGATATGGGCGATACGGCAAAACTGCTTTATGCTGATATACGGATGCTCGTCGAGCCAAGAAAACAGGATCTCGACGGGCTTACTTATTTTCAGCAATGTACCTTCTTTGGTTTTCTGCTTCTTCCATGCTTGCATGAGGACTTCGTTCGCTAATATATTCTCGTCCGCAACCCGGATATAGGCCTTGTATTTATCGTCTTTATCCGGTGCCGTATGCGGTTTCTCATCGCTTGGGGCGATATAGACCTCCAATACGGCCTTCCCGTTGACATCCCAGCGCTTAGCTGTAAACGGCACCTCGGGATGCGTATACATTTTAGAAGCAGCCTCGATCATATAATATTCCTCCTCACTTCTCACACCGGAAATAGCGCCGTTATCCTTCACTCCAATCAGCAGACGCCCGCCATCTGTATTCGCGAACGCACTCAACGTCCGGGCGATCTTCTTACTGTCGCTCACCTCAAACTTAAAATCAAGTTGTTGATGTTCCCCTTGCTCTATAAGCGCTTCAATCGGATGTTTCTTCTTCATTTTGGCTTCTGTTTTGAGACACAAAATTAAAATAAATACCTAACTTTGGCAATCGAAAAAACAATAAACGATGTCTCAGATACCTGCGCTAATATCAGATCTTGCGGTCATACTCATATCCGCCGGGTTGGTTACCCTGTTATTCAAAAAGTTAAAGCAACCGGTCGTATTGGGGTATATCGTAGCCGGAATACTCGCCGGGCCTTCCATCGAGCAAATACCGACAGTTACAGATGTGGAAAGTATCCGTATCTGGGCTGATATAGGCGTTATCTTCCTGTTATTCGCTTTGGGGCTCGATTTCAGTTTCAAGAAGTTGATGAAGGTGGGAGGAACCGCCGTCATTGGAGCCATAACCGTTGTTATAGGTATGATGACAGCGGGATATATCACGGGCTTATCACTGGGTTGGGGACATATGAACAGTCTTTTCCTCGGAGGTATGTTATCGATGTCTTCCACGACGATTATCTTCAAGGCATTCGACGACATGGGATTGCGTAACCAACGATTCGCCGGTGTCGTATTCGGTATCTTGGTGGTAGAGGATCTATTCGCCGTATTATTAATGGTATTACTTTCTACCGTAGCGGTAAGTAAACACGTGGAAGGCATGGAGATGCTGGATAGCGTAGTCAAATTAGGCATTTTCCTTTTATTCTGTTTCGTCGTCGGGATCTATTTGATCCCCTCTTTTCTGAAAAAGGCAAAAAGCTTCCTAAATGAGGAGACTCTGTTGATCGTGAGCATCGGGCTATGCCTTGGTATGGTTATGATCGCCACAAAAGCCGGATTCTCATCGGCTCTCGGAGCTTTTGTCATGGGTTCGATTTTGGCCGAGACCATTGACGCTGAACGGATCGAGCATTTGGTAAAACCCGTAAAAGACTTATTTGGAGCGATTTTCTTCGTGTCTGTAGGCATGTTAATCGATCCTCAGATGCTCTGGGAGTATAAAATCCCGATTTTCATTATCACGCTCGTAGTCATGGCCGGACAAATTTGTTTCGCCAGCTTCGGAGTATTACTGTCCGGACAACCGATAAAAATAGCCATCCAGTCTGGTTTCTCGTTAGCGCAGATCGGAGAATTCGCCTTCATCATCGCAGGTTTGGGACTATCATTAAACGTGACGGATCAATATCTGTATCCGATCGTTGTCGCCGTATCCGTGATCACGACATTCTTCACACCTTATATGATCCGGCTAGCGGAACCTACCTACAAATGGGCGGAGCGGATCATACCGGAGAATTGGAAACAGTTCTTGGAGCGATATTCATCCGGTTCCAATACGATCCGTCAAAAAAGCGCATGGAATAAGTTACTAAAAGCTTTGGTCCGCATCGTCGGTACTTATACCGCCGTCTGCCTAGTACTTATCTTTTTATGGCTACAAATCGTGACTCCGTTCATCTGCAAACATTTGCCCGGCATCCAAGGAAATCTAATCTCCTTGATCTTAATCCTAGCTCTGATCTCCCCGATGTTGCGGGCGATCATGATGAAAAAGAATCATTCCGTGGAGTTCCAGCAATTATGGAACGATAATAAATATAACCGGGGTCCCCTAGTCTCACTCGTGATCCTCAGAATCCTGCTCTGTATCGGTCTCGTCATGCTTCCAGTCGCACGGTTATTGAATGCTGCGCTAGGAATTATGCTAGCGGTCGCTTCCGCCGTTATCGTATTAATGATATTCTCCAAACGGCTAAAGAGGCAGTCGATCCTGATGGAACGGCATTTTTTCAGTAACCTTGTAGCGAGGGAAGTGGAACAAGAGCGAAAAGCCCCGATCAACCAGCGTTTCGCGAACCACTTATTAGAACGAGATCTCCATTTAGCGGATTTCGAGGTGAAGCAGAATTCCCCCAGTATGGGAAAAAGCCTGAAAGAATTAAACTTCAGGCAAAAGTGCAACGTAAATATCGTAACGATTATCCGGGGAGAGAAGCGAATCAATATACCGGGAGGAGACGAGCGGCTCTACCCGTTCGATAAACTGGTAGTAGTTGGCGCCGATGATGATCTGGAGCACTTTAGGAAATATCTGGAGGAACGCTACAAGAAATCATACGCCGAGCAATCGAACACAAGAAAGGAAGAGATGAACATGGAGCAAATCATTATCTCGGAAGGTTCCCGATTGATTGGCCGCTCCATCATAGAGTCCGGTATCCGTGATAAAGCCGCTTGTTTGGTAATCGGTATCGAACGTGGAAGTAGCTCGATCAAGAATCCGCCTCCCAGTACGGTTTTCGAGGAAGGAGATATCGTATGGATCGTAGGCGAACGGGATAAGTTGATCCAGTTAAGCGAAGGAAAAGTAGTAACCAGTTAACAAAACGATATAGAATGATGAAGTTTATAGGAATTATTCCGGCGAGATACGCCTCTACCCGTTTTCCGGGGAAGCCATTAGCGGATATGAACGGAAAGCCCATGATACAACGTGTATATGAGCAAGTAAAGGATGTCTTAGACTCCGTTTGCATAGCTACCGACGATATCCGGATAGAGAATGTGGTTAAAGCCTTCGGCGGCCAAGTCGTCATGACCTCCGATCAACATCGTAGCGGTACGGATCGTTGCTACGAGGCTTATCAGAAAATAGGCGAAGGGTATGATGTGATTGTCAATATCCAAGGTGACGAGCCTTTTATCCATCCCGAGCAAATCCAGACGATCAAAACCTGCTTCGCCGACGCAAACACGCAAATAGCGACATTGGTAAAGCCTTTCCGTTCGGACGATGATTTCGAGAGTACCCTATTCAATCCCAATTCCCCGAAAGTCGTACTCAACAAAAACAACGAGGCTATGTATTTCAGTCGATCTATTATTCCTTATATCCGGGGCAAGAAATATACGGAATGGTTGCCGAGTCATACCTTTTACAAACATATCGGGTTATATGCCTATCGTGCGCAAGTGCTGAAAGAAATCACCCAATTACCTCAATCCGCTTTAGAACTGGCGGAAAGCCTTGAGCAATTACGCTGGTTGGAAAACGGATATAAAATCAAGGTCGGCATCACAGAGCAAGAAACGATCGGTATAGATACACCGGAGGACATGGAGAAAGCCTTAGCCTTCCTCGCGAACCGCTGATCACTTACACTATTATTCAATGAATATAGTCAGAGTAGTACCAATAGGTGGAGGAATAACGTTCTCGTAATTCCTCCTTTGCTTTTCTACCCGATTTACAATGGATGTAATCTTGGTAATCCTCGATAACATCCTGAGGTGTCTGATAACCGGCTATCTCCTCGTCCGAGCTTTTAGATAAGACTTGTACCAAAGCCTCCTCATACAAACGGGGTACAACCTCAAATTTTCCTTTATAATAAGTATCGAACGCATTCTTAAAACTATTCAAATTCTCGTTCAGTAAATAATAGCACAACAAATAATCCAATGCCTGTTTATTTTCCGGATATTCCGCCACCAAACTTGACAGTACGCCCGGATAATCGGATATGGACATTAGTATGTCGTGCTCTCGCTCCCAATCACTTTTCCTCGGCAAACGTTTCTCCATCGACAAGGTCTCCTCACCCTTCAACTGTTCCTCCTTCGACCTTGCCCATGAGTGATAAAATAACGTCGCGTCCAATAGGTTCAGGTATTTTCTAGCCTCCTCAATATCCCCTCGCCGCATATCAATCTCCACCAGCCGCTTGATCTGCCGTACGCTTCTTTGTTTAGGGCTGAACAAGATTCCTTCGATCGCCCGGTGACGGGCCATATCCATATCTCCCAATTGATAATACACCTCATTACTGAAAAACACGGGAAGTATAGAAGACCTCAAATCGATCGGTAAGAACAAGGCGTCCGCCCCTCGTTGATAATGATCCATCAAATTCTGGGGCAACTCGTTCTTCTTGGAGAAAGCGATATTCCTATAATAACTTACCAAGATATCGGGAGAATCAAATCCGGCAGACAAATCCAAGACTCGCTCCCAATCACCCCTATAGATCGCTTGGTCTACTGCCAGAACCTTTTCCCGCTTCCGGTTCGTACCCGCTATAACAAATGAAAAGAATCCAAATACGACTAAAAAGGTAATAAGCAAGCTATGCCGGTTCAGACGTATCCTACGTATACTTTTAATCTCCAAAGCGAATATCTCTAGAATCAACGCTAAAGCGGGGAAATATACGCTCAAGCCATCCACATGGGAATATTTATAGGCCTCCTCAATGCTCAATCCATAAAAATGACGCATGAACAACGGATATAAATAACTCGATAACAAAAGAGAAAGCCAGAACCACCACCGTTTCCTATTCTTGGCTCCCTCATAGAATATCACCATCAAGGAGAAGACAAACAGCCGGCTACCGACCATGCTATAAATTATGGGAAGAAGTATAAAAGCCACCCAAACGGACGTTCTCTTATTCTTAATCCGGATGTATCCCAAGAAGAGCCATAGCACGAAAATCAACGTAAGCGTAGACGCTATACTATACGACAACCGGCAAATCAATCCCCACTCTAACGCTACCGGAAACAACGCATATATGGAGACCATATTACCATTTCCGAACTTGCGTAAAACCCGCATAGAGTAATACCATAAGAGCAACAACACGCACGTCACGATTAACGGACCTATCACAGTCAAATGGAAGAACTGTATCAAGAAATTCCCCACATAACAGCTCAACCAGGCCGGCTCATCCCAGAACGAGATAAAATAATCGGTGGTATACAAAAAAATCCTCATCTGCTCTTTGAAGAACAAATGGTTTGGGTAAATCCATTGAAAGAAAGCAAAGCATACTACGAAGAATATTCCCGCTATTACCCATTGAAGCGATCGTTCATTTTTTGTCATTGACAAAATCTCTTATTTATAACCTCCCTATTTCCTCAATATAGAAAAAATCAATTTCCTCATCAATCTTTTGAATACAAAACAATGCAAACAAACAAAAAGTTTTGAATAAATACAAATAAACAAATAGAATCATGATCAAGACGTCTTGTTTTTCAAGTAGAGGAGCCAAGATATACAAAAAAAATCCCTTTATCTACCAATAAGCAAATAAAGGGACCTTTTTCAAGGACAACAATTACTATTATCCTATCGTTTTTTCTTAGCCTCTTGTTGTTTACGCAACGTCTCCTGCTGTGCTCGTTGAGCCTCTTCCAGACGTTTCATGAAACTGGATTTCTTCATCGGTTTCCGTTTGTTTGCCTCCAACTTAGCTAACAATTTATCCTCATTGATCGTATAGCGGAAGATCAATGTCTGCACGATTGTGATCAACGTAGAGATGAAATAGTAATACGTCAAACCGGAAGCATACTGGTTGAAGAACACCAAGAACATCAACGGCATCATGTACATCATGGCCTTCATGCCCGGCATCTGTTGCTGCCCAGTATTCGTCATCTCCATATTATACTTGGTATAAAAAATATTCGTGATCGTCATCAACAAACAGAACAAACTGATGTGATTTCCGAAATACGGAGTGATGATCGGAATATATTTATTCCAACTAAAGATAGCGTCGTAAGTAGACAAGTCGTGCGCCCAAAGGAAACTCTGGTGACGTAACTCGATCGCCGACGGGAAGAACATGAATAAAGCGATCAAGATCGGCATCTGCAACAACATCGGCAAGCAACCGCTCATCGGGCTCGCCCCCGCACGGCTATATAGCTCCATCGTCGCTTTCTGCCGTTCCATAGCCTTATCCTGTCCGGGATACTTAGCGTTGATCTCCTCCACTTGCGGACGCAATACACGCATCTTGGCGGACGACATATAAGACTTATACGTCAATGGGAAAAGGATGATCTTCACGATGATAGTCATCAAAAGAATCAAGATACCATAATTATGGATAAACTTACCCAAGAAGTCGAACAAAGGGATCACGAAATATTGATTCACCCAACGGAAAATACCCCAACCTAGCGGAACCAACTTCTCCAGATCCAGTTGCTGCTCGGCAACGACACCTTTATCGAAGGACTTCAACAAGGCGAACTTATTCGGTCCGAAATAAAAGGACAGGTTCGTGGCCTCCTTACCTTGCAAGTCGAAAGGTACGGAAGTGGTCGTCTTGAATTGTTTCAATACATCCCCCTCCGGAATCGCTTTCGAGTCTAAGGTAGTAGCCTCAAAGCCCTCTTGCGAGATCAATACGGTAGAGAAGAACATATCCTTATAACCGATCCATTTCAAGCGGTTCGGGATCTGCTTGCTGTCACTCTTCGACTCGCTCAGGTGTTCCACGTCGTCCGCCATGAACTTGTAGTTCAAGGTCACGTAGCGATCCTCAAACTTACGTCCTTTTTCCTGTTGGCGGATATCCTGCTCCCACAATAAATCCAAGGCATTCGTGCTCGGTGCCAAGACACCGTTCAATCCCGTACCCAGAATCTGGTATTGCACCATATAATCATCCGGTTTCAAGGTATAGGTAAAATCCAGATGACTACCCTCGCCGGTGTTCAAACGCATGATCACGGAATTCGGGTCATTACCTTTAACCGGGGTAAAATACAAATCGCCCGTATTCACGACACGGTTCGTAGCCGTGACCAACGTAAAATTAAAATTAGACTCTTTCTCGTCGAACAAAACGAGAGGCTCGTCATTATACGTATCATACTCCTTCAAGCGTGCGTAACAAATACGTCCGCCCTTATTGCTGATACGAAGCTCAACCAAGTTATTTTGCAGGGTCGTGTAATCTTCCGTACCCACCATAGCTTCGCCGAATACGCCGAAGCTCTGCTGCAAGCGTTGCGCCCTTACCGAGTCCGGCACGTTCTCCAACGAATCCTCCACTAAAGCACTCTTGTTCTCTTGTTTCTGCAATTCCAGTTGCTGAGCATACTCAATCTTCGCGATTGAATCTTGGTAACGGCGCTGTGCCTCCAACTGCTCAGGCGTTGGCCGGTTGAACCAGCTAAACGCGAATAATACGACACCGATCAGCAGAAAACCTATTAATGTGTTTTTATCCATTTATCACCAATTATTTTTTATTTTCGATAGCAGCTTTCACGAAGCTGAGGAAAAGAGGATTCGGATTCACCACGGTACTGTTGTACTCCGGATGATATTGAACGCCCACGAACCATTTCAAGGCGGGGATCTCTACCACCTCTACCAGATTTGTCTCCGGATTCTCACCCGTACACATCATACCGGCGGCCTCATATTGCTTCTTATACTCGTTGTTGAACTCGAAACGATGGCGATGACGCTCTTGGATATGCTCCTTGCCGTATGCCTCCAATACCTTGGAGCCCTCTTTCAGCGTACAGTCGTAAGCGCCCAGACGCATGGAACCTCCCATATTGGTAACGTTCTTCTGCTCCTCCATCAAGTCGATCACCTTATGTGCCGTATTCGGCTCCATCTCCGTAGAGTTGGCATCCGCCAAACCTAATACGTCACGGGCAAACTCGATCACCATGCACTGCATACCTAAACAGATGCCCAAGCAAGGAACATCATGCTCACGAGCGTATTTGATAGCGGCAAACTTGCCCTCGATACCTCTCTGCCCGAATCCGGGGGCGATCAAGATACCATCCATATCCTTCAATTGCTCGGCGGCGTTCTCGTTATTTAATTTCTCCGAATGGAACAAATGCAAATCCAGTTTATGATGATTGTAAATAGCGGCTTGCAACAAAGACTCGTCGATCGACTTATAAGCGTCTTGCAATTCCACGTATTTACCTACCAAACCGATCTTCACCGTATCCGTAGCCGTGCTCTTCAAGGCAAGGAATTCCTTCCAAGGCTTCAACTCCGGAGTCGGGCCGACTTCCATACCGACCTTACGCAAGACCACCTCGTCCATCTTCTGGCGCTGCAATACCAAAGGAACCTCGTAGATCGTCGGTACGTCGATCGACTGGATCACGGAATCCTCAGCCACGTTACAGAACAACGCCACCTTACGTAACAAGTTCGCGTTCAACTCATGCTCCGTACGTAATACCAACACGTCCGGCTGGATGCCTAACTCCTGCAATTGCTTCACGGAATGTTGCGTAGGCTTCGTCTTATACTCTTTCGCCGCGGCGATATAAGGCACGTAAGTAAGATGTACGCAAAGGCAGTTCTTACCCAGCTCCCATTTCAACTGGCGAACGCTCTCTATGAAAGGCAGAGACTCGATATCACCCACCGTACCACCGATCTCGGTGATCACGAAGTCAAATTTATACTTGCTACCCAATAATTTCACATTACGCTTGATCTCATCCGTGATATGAGGTACCACCTGCACCGTCTTACCCAGATAATCCCCCTTACGCTCCTTGTTGATCACGCTTTGATAGATACGTCCGGTAGTGATATTATTCGCACGGGTAGTCTGGACATTCAAGAAACGCTCGTAATGGCCCAAGTCCAAGTCAGCCTCATGTCCATCGACGGTCACGTAACATTCCCCATGCTCATAAGGGTTCAACGTACCCGGGTCGATGTTGATGTAAGGATCAAATTTTTGGATAGTAACCTTGTAACCTCTTGCTTGAAGGAGCTTACCTAAAGAAGCGGAAATAATACCCTTACCTAAGGAAGAGACCACGCCGCCTGTAACGAAAATGTACTTTGTATCTGCCACGATAGTAATATTTTAGTTATCTTTTTAATTGCACACCTGCATTTCGAAACCGCAAAGTTAGCGATTTTCATCGAGACATGCCAAATTTAATGTTTTTATTTCTCGCTGAATATCTCCAGAACTGACCCGGGCTTCGGCAGGACTCTTCCGATTCCCGACCCGAAGCACGGCACTAAAGACAGTACTTCTCATGGAATTACTTCGGTACTACGTAGGAAGTACTGAAGTACTTTGACCGAAGTATTCCAGTACTTCCAGCGGAGTACTGAGGCAAGTCCGTATAAGCCTCGCTAGACACACCTGCTTTGCCTCAGTGATCGTAACTTTTACCCAGATAAATATCAAATCGTATGTTGTATATCATTCTTTTTAGCTAATTTTGCGACCACTACAACTAATAGATGTAAATAAGGTATTATGATGATGAAGAGGCATGGTGTGTATGCGCTATTATTACTTTCACTAATTGGAGGCTCGGCATACGGTCAAGAGAACCAGTTAGTTACCGGAACGATAGTTCAACGTCCCGCACAGCAAGTCGTATCGGATGATACGATTCCCGCGATCAATCTTAGCGAAGAGGAATTAGACAACATCGTAGACATTCGTAAGCAATTCGAGAAGCAAAACAAGACTTACTCGGCGCCCTTGGCCCCAAGCACGAATTTACTGCGTTTCTTGAAGAAAGACGAGCTGGAAATCTCGGACGAGGCGATGTATTGGGCCCGTCTGGTACGAGACGCCTCCACGATTTTCGATAATACGATGACCTTCCGGGATACCGTGATCGTAAACCCTTTGTTCATGCCGATCGTTTTCCGGGGAGATTATTTACCCGAGAACTTGATATTCTACAACTTCGATTCGTTGAAGGAGAGGACTCCCTATGATAACCTATACCGGACAGATTCCATTTTCAAAGATCTGGAACGAAACAAACAATTCGAGGAGATGGCTTACAAATATGTGCAGAACAATTACCCGACTTATTTCCGCTACTCCGAGAGGGATCTGCCCAATGAGGTGATCAAACCTAAATTCATCAAGAAGAATATTTATGAGGACTTGCCGATCAAGGTGGAGGCTGATGCCAATTTTGAGGACGTAGACGCTCCCGCCCGCTTTATTCCGGAACGGAGATACTGGATATCGGCCTTCGAGAGTGCTATCCAATTCTCCCAGAACTACGTTTCGGAGAACTGGTACAAGGGTGGAAGTAGCAACTTGAACCTGTTCACCAAGAACAATTTAAAATACGACTATAAGAAAGATAAGGTACAAGTAACGAACGAACTGGAATTCAAAGCCAGCGTATATACGGCACCGAAGGATACCTTAAGGAACTATAAGATCGGTGATGACGTATTCCGTATACACAGCAACGTCGGCTACCAAGCGTTCAACAAATGGTACTATACGTTCGACGCTGAGTTCAAGACCCAGTTCTTCACCAACTATCAAGAGAACGAGCGCATCAAACAGGCCGCATTCCTAGCCCCGTTCTCTATCAACTTCGGTCTCGGTATGAAATACGAGCTGGAGAAACAATTTACCAACAAGCATAAGAAGGTTAAATTCAGCACCAACTTGGCGCCGATCTCCTATACATATATGTATACGACACAAGAGATCGATTATAGCCGTCACGGTTTCAAGAAAAACGAGGAAACCGGTGAGTTCAATAACAAGCTAAGCCAAATAGGTTCCACGATCCGCGCAGACCTCGCCTTCGATTTTAACCGTAACGTTAGCTGGCAATCCCGTCTTTATTTCTTTACTACTTATGGCGATCATACCATCGGGGAGTTCGAGAATACCTTGGTTCTGGCCATCAGTCGCTTTTTCTCTACACGTATCTATTTTCACCTTAGATACGACGATGGAGTGGAAAAAACAAAGGATAACAAGAGTTATTTCCAGCTTAATGAGTTGTTAAGTTTCGGTTTTAATTACAAATGGTAAGCTAGGATTTAAGATTCCGAATAATAAACTTTGTTAATCGTGACATAGTTTCTAAATTATACTTACTTTTGCCTTGATTTTGCAATGTCGAGATTACAAATATGAGCGAAAGTATAAATCATACAGGATTTGTAGAGAAGATCGATGGCGACACCGTCTTCGTCCGCATTACCCAACAATCCGCATGCTCGGGATGCCACGCACAGTCTATGTGCTCGGCATCCGAGAAGAAGGATAAGATCATTGAGGTACCCGATCGGTCGGGACGGTTTCACGTAAACGAGGAAGTGATAATATGCGGACAAAATTCCATGGGGCTTCAGGCCGTATTGCTGGCATTTGTCATTCCTTTGGTGATAGTCGTGGGGGCCATCGTGATCGGTACGAATCTACAATGGGACGAGACCACGAGCGGGTTAACCGGTTTATCGCTTTTGCTGCCTTATTACTGTATACTATACTTAATGCGTGACAAACTAAAAAGACGATTTATATTTACTTTGAAAAAACTTAATTGATAATATATCATGATTTTAATTGCCGTTATTTCATTAGGAGCAATCGGGGCGGTCGGAGCGGTTTTCCTCTACGCTGCTTCCAAGAAATTTGAAGTCTACGAAGATCCTCGCATCGCACAAGTACAGGAAGTCCTTCCCGGGGCGAACTGTGGAGGTTGCGGTTATCCGGGTTGCGCCGGATTCGCGGGTGCTTGCGTAAAAGCTGACTCTTTAGACGGATTGCTCTGCCCCGTTGGTGGTGGCCCGGTCATGGCCAAGGTCGCTACGATACTGGGTAAAGAGGCGGGTACAACCGACCCCATGGTAGCCGTTGTCCGTTGCAACGGAACTTGTCAGGCCCGTCCACGTACAAACTCTTATGATGGAACGAAAAGTTGCGCCATCGCCTCTACCCTTTACGGAGGCGAGACGAATTGTTCTTTCGGTTGCCTAGGTTATGGCGACTGCGTGAACGCCTGCGCTTTCGACGCTATCCACATCAACCCGGCTACGGGAATCGCCGAGGTGGACGAGGAAAAATGTACTTCCTGCGGCGCTTGCGTGAAGGCTTGCCCGAAGAGTATCATCGAGCTAAGAAAGAAAGGACCTAAATCACGCCGGATTTACGTGTCTTGCGTAAATAAGGACAAGGGAGCCGCCGCCCGCAAGGCTTGCGCCAACGCTTGTATCGGCTGTGGCAAATGCGCCAAGGAATGTCCGTTCGAGGCGATCACCGTAACAAACAACGTAGCTTATATCGATTATACGAAGTGCCGGATGTGCCGCAAATGCGTGGCTGTATGTCCGACAGGAGCTATTCATGAGCTGAATTTCCCTCCTCGCAAGGAAGCCGCTCCCGCTCCGAAAGCGGAGACCGTGAAACCGGTGCCGAAGGCAGAGGCTAAC
>ULQE01035780.1_pt1 | contig 13897 bp, 9 predicted proteins | sample 1954171 | NCBI WGS metagenome assembly ULQE01 (sample SAMEA4835647, study PRJEB28245) | human gut metagenome | biome: gut microbiome; material: fecal sample | place: Denmark | collected 2008
ATGATGATGTAGAATATAATTAAGAACATAGTATGTTGATAATAAAAGAATTATTTAACTATTATTGATGTCCGATGGAAAATAAGTGACATGAAGAAGTTTATGAAGAATACTTAAATAATTATTCGAAAAATTATCAGGTATATTTTTCTGTAAAAGATTTTGAACAATTTTTCTACGTAGATCCATTGACTTTGCCAGATTTTGACAATACATCAAATGAAGGGATAAATATTGATTGTAGATATATTTTTAACGTTGTTAGTGATATAGATGATATTGTATGTATTAAAGAATATAACAAGATAAATGGTGAGCCTAAAGGTGTACCGACAAAGACTATATTTAGGTTTAATTCTAAATGATTTGTATTATAATCGAAATGAAAAAAACATTTGGTGAATTTATAAGTGAAAAAAGACTTGAAAAATGTATTTCCCTTAGAACTTTTTCTAATTTGATAGATATATCACCCGAATATTTATCAAAAATAGAAAACGGATTAAGGGCAGCTCCTAGAGATGAAGTTCTTAATAGGATAGCTGATAAATTATCACTTCCATCAGGGGAAAAGGAAAAACTCTTTGACTTGGCAGCAGAATCAAAATCTAACTTATCTTTAGCGTCAGATTTAGTTGAATATATTCACGGTAATGAAATTGTTCATAAAACATTGAGATTAGCTAAAAGATGTAGATTATCAACGGATGAATGGCAAGATATTTTTGATAATATAGCTAAAAAATATTTATGAAAATCTGAGTTATATGCTTGGATTTTCTTTTGGAACAGGTGTGTACAAATAAGTACACGCACGGAAGGAGAAAAAATAGTGATTAAAGTAAATGAAAAAACTTTGTTTAAATTTGATATCAGATGTCCGAGTTGCAACAGAAAATTAATGATACTCAATCTGTCTGATTTCAATAGACCGCAAGTAAGCGTATTGGAGCGAGAAGAATTGGGGGTACATAATACAGAAACAAGATGTCATATATGCAAATCGTTTGTTGCGGTTGATGTAGATGTATAAAAACAAATATAATAACTTCGTACGAGCCTACAGCCGGAAACGCTGATATTGAGTTCAGTAGGAACGAGCTTACGAAATGCCGACAAGTTATAGCTTTTAATGCTATTACCTGTAGGCATTATTTTTTTGCCCTTTTTGCGTTAAAAGCAGGAAGGGCTAAATGGGTTATAGGAACAAAAGTCCTCCAATCAGTCTGAACTAATAAAAAATCAGACTGACTGGAGGAAAATTAAATGGACAAACGTCCGAGAAGAAGAAAAGATAAGTACAATCCTTATACTCTGCATAAGGTTAAAGAGCGATATTATGTTTCTTTTGTTGATGTAAATAATAATTTTCAGAAGATAGAGGTATCAAGAGAGGTGTTTGAAAGCTTTAATAAATTTGAACTTGAAGATATTTCCCAAATGAATGAGTACGACAGACATTTGGAACACTCCGAAGTATACGAACATACTTTGCATAAAAAGAAAGATGCAAGTGAATGGTCGTTAGAAGAATACTTTGAAAATGTTCAGGTTACAGAAAATTTGCATATGGCAATAAGCAAATTGCCCGATGTGCAAAAACGCAGATTGAAAAAGTACTATTTTGAAGATAAAACCTTTGAAGAAATATCTCATGAAGAAGGATGTACATATCAATGCGTTCAAAGAACGGTATGTCGTGCAGTGGGAAAAATCAAAAATATTTTAAAAAATTTATAAATTAGGGGTGTGTTTTAGCTTTTAAGTGAGGAAACAGGTGAAAGGGATTATTTCTCTTTTGCCTGTTTTCTATACTCGTCAAAAATAGAGCAGGTATTGTTCTTTGAAAATAAAATATCAGCACATCAGATACATTCCTTCTGCTGTTCGAGCGGACAAGCTAAATGAGCGAACTTCTATACAGAACTTCAGGACTCAGACATTGAAAGGTAAATTCAATGACGGCGATGACAGGCAGAAGGGATAATGATACTTCCGCCAAGTCAAAAGTCGAGCGTGATAAAACCGTCGCAACCAAAGATGGCGGCCGTGGGAGATCCTCACGGTGGTGAAATTCCAATGATGTCAATATACGTTGACAGTCTGATGTGTTCCTTGTCGCAGGGCATCGAGGATAAATAGCGACAATAGGATAGCGTGAAAATTAGAACTATCCAAAACGATTGATTTTATCCCGACAGCAGAAGATTTTTTGTTTTCTGCTGTCGGGGTATTTAGAAGAAAATTACTGAAAGAAGGTGTTAAAATGTTAGGATTTATGATTGGCCTTTTTGTCGGTGCTTTTATCGGCGTTTGCGTTATGTGCCTGTGCAATGCAGCGGCAAAAGCTGATGAGCAGATGGAAGATCATATAAACGACAAAAACAAAAAATAAGGAACAGGTGGTAATTTGAACGAAAACTATATAAATGAAAATAAAATTGATTCTGAACACAAAATAGAATCTGTTATAAATGACTGTAAGGTCACAATCTACTTTTCTAAAAACAGAAATAACCATGTTGAAAGGAATATTCTCGAAAATCTTTTGGATACATTTGAGAACAGAATGAAAACTCAGATTGGATGCTGAATTTATTTCAATTTATTTTTTGGATTTCGCTGGATATTATAGGAATTATGTAGTATTGTTGGTTTGCAAAAATCGTATGAAAGGGTGATAAAATGAAAAGAGTATATTGCTTGTACAGAGTATCAACCAAAGGTCAGGTTGATAAAGATGATATTCCAATGCAGAAAACCTCGTGCAGAGAATTTGCAGAACGCAACGGCTGGACCATTCTGAAAGAGTTTCAGGAAAAAGGTGTGTCGGGATTCAAGGTTTCGGCAAGCAATCGAGATGCTATTCAGGATTTGAAAGCTGCCGCAGAAAAGAAAGAATTCGATGTACTCCTTGTCTTTATGTTTGACAGAATAGGCAGAATTGATGACGAAACCCCATTTGTCGTCGAATGGTTTATCAAACATGGTATAGAGATCTGGAGCGTTAATGAGGGCGAACAGCGTATGGATAATCATGTGGACAAGCTTATGAATTACATACGATTTTGGCAAGCCAACGGTGAAAGTCAGAAAACGTCAGCTCGTGTTAAAACTCGCCTTAACCAGATGACATTGGACGGCAAATTTACCGGAGGTGTTGCACCCTTCGGTTACAAACTTATAAAAAGCGGTGAAATCAATAAAAAGGGAAAAGAGCTTATGGACATAGTCATTGACGATGATGAAGCTCCGATAGTCAAGAAGATATTTGAGATGACAGTCAAAGAGGGTTATGGTTCATATCGAATGGCTGACTACCTGAACAGTCACGGAATCAGAACCCATAATAACAGCAAATTTCAATGTAATACGGTTAATCGTATTCTAAAGAACAGGCTGTACTGCGGTTATCTTGTGTCAGGCGGTGTTGAATCACCGTATATAGAAAGACTGCATATCATAGATGAAAATATCTTCGACCAAGCTCAGTTTATACTGAAACAACGCTCATCAAAGAATGAGGAAAAGCAACAGATAGCAAGGACTACCAAAGGCAGTACATTGCTGTCGGGAAATATATACTGTGCTCACTGCGGTCAGAAGATGGTATCAACAAGCTATATCGACCGATACGACAGGGCAGACGGCAGTCAGTACAGAGTTAGCAGACAGAGGTATATATGTACCAATAAAGCGATGAAAAGAGGTGCATGTGACGGGCAGTCGGCTTATGTAGCACACAGAATTGACGGTGCTGTGCTTGCAACATTAAGAGATTATCTCGCCAAAATCAAATCAACACCAAAAGATATAGCACTGGAAAAACGCTACAAATCCGAAATATCGGAGTATAGGAGAAAACAGACAAAGCTTGAAAAAGAAATTGAAAAACTAAAAAGACAGGTGGTTGAATTGTCCGCCGAAATAGGACGCTCTTTACTCGGCGAAAGTCGCTTCACTCCCGATATACTGTCCACTTCTATTGACAATACAAACGATTTGCTCCATAAAAAAGAAATTGAATTAAGTGATATAAAGTACAAGCTTGCCAATCAGCAAAATGCGATGGGCAGGCTTGATTTTTATTATTCACAATTCAGAACTTGGGCAGACGAATTTGACAATTCAACAATGGAGCAAAAGAAAATGATATCCTGCCAGCTCATAAGAGAAGTGAAAGTAGCCAGAGGTTATGAGATTGAAATTGTGTTTGATCTTAACTATGAGCAGTTTTTAAATACAAGTAAATAACTGTATGTTCATTGCTCATATAAAAATATTAATTCAGAATATTGTAATATAAGAATTATTAAAAAAGCATCCGTCACATTGTGTTTATAAGCATAATGATGTTTATATATAATCTTAGCTTATTAGTATAACTTTGTGTTTTGTATGATTTTGTAGTGTGTACACAAAAGTACACACATAAACTTGGTTATATTGCACAAATACTTCTAGTGAAATTTATACACAATTTATTTTCAAAAATATTGATATATTTTGGTGAAAAGCGTATAATTTAGTAAATAGAAGAATAATTTGTTGTTTTAAAAGTGCCTCGAATTCTAAAAATAGCAAAGAATTTCTTGGATTTAATTAAATTACTAGATTGCAGGGCGTGTTTTATGCAGTTAAATCTTGAATTTGATAATAATGGCAATACTTTTACTTTTGGTTACTTATCAAATACCCAAAATATTTTGGAATCAAATAAATTACGAATATCAATTGATATAATTGACCTAATATTTAAAGAATATAGAGATAATTTTAAATGTTTAAGTCAACTTAAAGATAATACCTTACTAATTGATAAAAGTACTCATTCAAGGTATATTATTACTTCTCATACATTTAAATTTGAAAAATGTAGATATGTATTTTCTTTTAGTTTAGTGCCTGAACTAGAGTTTAATTTCGCTCACAGTAATATGAACACATACAATAATTGTACTATTATAGATAATTCAATAAATATCAATAATTTCGAAAGTTATTATAATCAAATGTCGTATAATGATGCAAAATTATTGCAGGAGCTAATTGAATTAATGGTTTATGGAAAAGTGCTAGAAAAGAGTAAATTACAAAAATTCAAAGACATGTTAATCAATAATACGGATGTACTTGGAATTCTTGTACCTATTATTTTGAAGATAATAGGTATGTAAAAATATTTGGGGAGAAGTTTCTATGTTTGAGAAAATAAATAAAGCTATTATAAACGGAAAGTGTTTTACAGAAGATACAGAAATATTACTGTATGAAAAACCTGAAAACAGAATTTCTATAATATATGGCAAAAACGGATCAGGCAAAAGTACTTTGGGAGAGGCAATCGATTTTATACATTCCCAAAATGATAATATAAACAAAGTATCTTTAGTCGATTTTGAGGGCAATGAAATATCATTGGATGAAATTCTAAAAAATAATATTTTTGTGTTCAATGAGGATTTCATAAATAGAAATATATCTATCAGCGACGATGGTTTATCGACAATTATTATGTTAGGTGAGCAAAATGATGTTGAAAAGGAAATTGATAACCATAAAGAAAAATTAAATAAAGTTAAGGCTAATTACGATAAAGTGAAAAAAGAAGATGACAAATTATCAGATGAAAATGAAATATCTTCGCCTTTAAATATCAAAGAAAAGTTTCTTAAAACATTGAAATCTGAACAGGGTTGGGCGAAAAGAGATTCTGAAATCAAAGGTAATGCAAATAAGTCTAAAGTTGTTTTTGATGTTATGGTGAATAAGCTAAGTCCATTAAAAGTTTCTGATTCAGAAGCGGATTTAAGAAAAAGTTTTTACGAAACTTTAGAATTATATAAGAAATCCGGAAATATTGAAACAGAGTATAGGGACAAAATTGAACCCGTTGTTATTCCGAGTGATATAGATCATAGTATCGTAACATTGCTGAGCGAAGAAGTTAAAAAAATAGAATTTTCAGAGCTTGAACAAAAAATACATGAAACAATTTTAGAAGGTAAACAAAGGATAGTAGAGCGAACAAATGAGGTTTTCGCTGTAGAAAAAAAGAATATATGTCCGTGCTGTTATCAATCTGTATCTGATGAATACAGAGAATATCTAATTACATGTATAAATCATGTATTAAATGAAGATATTAAAAATTTTGAGGAGAGATTACAAAGAACTAAGTTAGAAGAAATATCTTTTAATACTGAGCTTTATAAAACTCTTGATAACGAAATTATTACAGATATTATTTTAGCGATTCAAGAGTGTAATAAGACCATATGCAAATACAATGAATATATTAATCAGAGATTAGAGAATATTTATACGCCTATTTTGATTGCCCCGTTAGATTTAGGTTCAAAAATAAATGTTTTGAACCAGCAATTGAAAAGACTGGAAACAAATCGTTTAGAATTTAATAAAGCTATAAGAGAAAGAAAAGATATAAAAGATAACTTAGATAAAATAAACTTAAAATTAGCATTCATAGAAACTGAAGTTTTATTAAGAGATTATTCTGATGCAATAGAAAAACAAAATAAAATATCTCATGAACTTAATCAGCTCAATGATGAAAAAAGCTCTATCGAAAAAGAAATAGAGAAACTTAAAGATAAAAAGAAAAATATTAATATTTCTCTTGATTTAATCAATAAGTTGCTTTCATATGTTTTCCTGGATAGTAAGAGAATTAAACTTGAAACAAAGAATGATAAATTTATACTTAAATCTCAGGGCGCAAACGTTAAGCCTAAAGATGTATCAATTGGTGAAAGAAATATAATTGCCTTATGTTACTTTTTTGTAAATAGCTTAAAGGGAAGAGAAAAACAAAATTGTTATACTCAAGAATCTTTGTATGTTATAGATGATCCTGTTTCCAGTTTTGATATTGATAATCGTGTAGGTATACAATCATTATTAAGATATCAGACCGAGCAAATTATCAGGGGTAATAATAACAGCAGAATTTTGTTTATGTCTCATGACCTAAATGCAATATATGATTATCGAAAATCAGTTGATGATATCACCCATAAGAAAAGCAAGGTATCAATAATGAGATTATATAATAGGCAAATTGAGAATTATAATCTAAACAGTAAACAAGAATATACGTCACTGCTTAATTCAATTTATGATTATGCTAATACTAGTACTTCTAATGATATAAATAATTATTCTATTGGTAATGACATGAGAAGAGTCTTAGAAGCATTTTCAACCTTTGAATTTCGTACAGGACCTTCTGAATTATCAACAGAATTACTTCCGCTTCAAACATTAGAGAAACAAGATCCTGCGTATAAGTTGTTTTTCCAAAATCTTATGTACAGACTTGTTTTAAATAGAAAGAGTCACACTCAAGAAACAGTTTTAGGTTCAAGTGATTATAGATTCTTTGATGAAATCTCTGATGAAGAAAAAATTAAAACTGCAAAAGGAGTTTTATGTCTCATTTATCTTTTGAATAAGAATCACTTGATTTCTCAACTTAAGGATGATACTAAAATTCAAAGAATTGAAGAATGGTGTGAAGAAATAAAAGATATTTTTAAGAATGCAGGGATTTAAATAGGTGATTAAGAAAAATTGTATGTAGAATATGAAGACAACAAACAAATATCAGCAGGTGGTTATATGTCAGATTATCGATTTGTAATTATTAAAATAAAAGAAGGCACACAGATTTATCAAAATATTCAAAAATATTTAGAAACTGATGATGGTTTTAAATATTTCAATATTGACTGTATAGAATGTGATAATATTCATAGATGTCTTTTGTTGTTGTGCGATAGTAAAAGAATATTAAAATTACATTGGTGTAAATGTGAAGTTGGTATAAGTTCAGGTAAAAAATACATTAATTGTAAGACGCTATATTCATCATCGTCTGATATTGTGATAAAGAATACGGTTGATTCAATTTTTTTAGATATTGATAAAGATTTTGATGTTAGTTATATAACGACAGAATGGTCAAAAGATTTATATGAGCAATTTGAGAGATTACTTGCTAATTATTCTTATAAAAAAGTTACTAGAGAGTATCAATCTAACAGTCAGGATAATCAGTTGGACGAAATTGCACAAAAGAATGAATATTGCAAAAGACAGTATGATTTAAAGGTTCCGACTTCTGATGGCAGAGGTGAATATCAGAGAGATTTTGATAGGATTATTTATTCAAAATCGTATAGAAGATTGGTTGACAAGACGCAAGTTTTCTCATCATCTAAAGGAGACCATTATCGTACTAGAATGACCCACACTATGATTGTTTGTCAAATAGCACGAAGTATATGTAATGCATTGAATGCTAATCAAGCTTTAACTGAAGCAATAGCTATTGGGCATGATTTAGGACATACTCCATTTGGTCATATTGGAGAAAGAACATTAAATGCAATAATAATTGAAAAAGATCCTGATGTAGGAGGATTTAAACATAACTATCAAGGTATTCGTGTTGTATCTAAACTTGAAAAAACATATTATGAAATAAATGGCTTGGATTTGTCTTATCAAGTTATAGAAGGTGTTTTTAAGCATACAGGACAAAAAGACTACGTTGATATAAATGCTTTTGTAAATGACCAGAATTTAAAAGATTATTTGCATTTGGAGTGTAAGTTTTCAGTTACGCTTGAGGGTCAGATTGTTGCTATTGCAGATGAAATAGCTCAACGAAGTCATGATATAGATGATGCGTTTTCTTCAAAACTATTATCTTTTAATGATTTTTTTGCATATTTAAAGTTAAGTAAATTTGAGGATTTGTACAAGGAAATTGAAAATATAATAAAAAGACGTGACGATTTTAAAGAGGTAATAATTATAGAAGATAACGAACTGTTTGCAACACAGATATCATCTGCGATAGTTAAGTACTTTATAAATGATGTTATAGTAGCTTCAAACTTGAAAATATCTAAGTATAAAGATGAATATTTAGATGAGTTCAATAAAGAACATTGTTTATCACAAAGAGTAGTAAGTTTCTCAGAAAATGGTTTAATAATATGCAATTATCTTGAGAAGATGTTAAATAACAAAGTTTTAAACAGTACAGAAGTATCTGTTTCAGATCAAAATGCTTCTGTTATTATAAAATCTTTATTTGATGCTTATTATGAAAATCCAAGACTTCTTCATAATGGTACTAAAGAAAAAATATATAATGATTTTATTAGAAGCAAAAATGCTAACGGTCAAATTAAAAATATTATAGATTTGGTTAATGGCAGTTCTAATGCGATTAAAGATGAGTTTAATCGCATTAAAAAGCATGAGGATGATGAGTATACTGTAAAACATAGAATTTTAGTCAGGGATATATGTGACTATATTGCGGGTATGACAGATTCCTATGCAATTGCAGAATATAATAAGATTTGTAAGTCTTATTGAATTTCTCAAAAGTTGATGAGATATGTTTAAATTTGAGAAATTTGAGTTTAAGATTCATCAATTATAATTTAGCAAAGAAGTTTTTGAATAGGAGATAATATGTAATTATCCTTTATCCATTGCAATAAAAATTTATTTTTTGTGAGATTATGAGCAAAAGATAGTTATAAATTGCGTTGGAGTACAGGATTCCCATATGGTTGCGTTATTAAATTGGAAAAATATACCACCATTTATACCTTTTGACTTTCGACCAAACTATTGTGGAGTGTATTAGCAGAATTGGAGGAATTTGATGCAACACTTGAGTCATTACAAAAAATACATAGAAATCATAAGTTACCATTTCGATATTGATAAGAGCGATCTGAATAGAAAAAATCATTTTATAGGTTACTACTTTTATAAAAAATAATAAGTTCTTATTAATTACACTTTAAGGAAGTTATTTATGTTTAAAATTGCGCTTATACAAAATCAATCTGAAATGTCGCATTATGGATATGCTGATGCTAGGGATTTCTTATCTAAATTTGATAAGTATGAGATTGTTCTCTACACGGCTCAAAATATAAATAAACTTTATATTGATATAAATCAGGGCTTTGTAGATTCAATTATTATTGCTTCTCATGCTATGAATGACATAACTATATACAATGCGTTATTTTCAACTGAATTTTCAGATTCTCTTTTGAAATTATTCGAATTTGGTGGTGGATTATTGATACTTCATCAATTAAGGTTAGGGGAAAAGGCTTTAGAAAATTATGATGATGGAAAACTATTATTTTTACCAGAAAAATTATCAAATTTAACAGCCATCGCGAGAAAAAAAGGTGAATCTCCTTTAGTTGGAAAAATCACTGCTTCTAATTCTGGAGCAAAAAGTTATCTGTTAAATTTTCCAAATCGTATAGATGTTGAAAAAGTGAATAATAATAGTCTAAATAATATAGGTTTAAAAGGACTGTATTGGCATTATTGGGATTCGGTAGATACGGGATGTTGGGATATAATACTGGAAGATGCTTCTAATGCTAAAAGCATACGACCGTTAATCTTATCGTCTAAAAAATCAACAGGTGCAAGAATAGTTGTTTCGTCACTGACTTTAGATTGGCAAAAACAAAATGATATTTTGAAAAATCTTATTGTTTATATTGTTGAGGGACAACATCAAATTGCATTTATTGATAGTGAAGGTGATGATAGTATAGATTTGTTGTACTTTGCAGAACGCTTGAAAAGTAAAAAACTGTCTTTCAGTAGATATCGTTTGCCTGATAAAATTGAAATATTAGCAGATAGAATTAAAAATAACATCCATTTAATGCTCATAATCACAGAAAAAGCATATTCGTGTATACCTGAGAATTTTAAGAATATCATAGAGAAGAAAAAAAGTAAGGGCAAAATAAAGATTATTTTTATCGGTAGTGACGATTTTACTGTGATTGGGCATGAGAGTGAAGAAATTCGCCTATTATATAGTTTGCAAATCGAAATACTAAATGAATTAAGTAATGGATATCTTGATGGAAGCTTTTGGAGTACCATTGAATCTTTACAAGTTATGAACAGGTTAGTTGATTGTACATTATTATTGGACAATAATACTTTATTTACGGTTTTCAATAATATTGCAATTCATGATAGGGATGGTTCTTATGATGGCGTTTTTGGAGCGACTTGTGCTTTGTTATGGATTAGAGCAAAATATCTTGGATCTAAACATGAGGATACAATAAAGACGTTAAAATGGTTGTATAGCAATAAGGATACATATGAACCACAAGAAAAAATGTTATTATATTTAACAATGTGGGAAACTGAAGTGTTTTATTATGAAAACAAGGATAGTATAAAAGGATTGCTTGTTGAGTTATTAAACTCAGCAAATTTAGATACTATAAAAGAAATGAATGCTGTTAGTTATCTAAAATGTGCTAATATTCTGAAAAGTAAAAGTAATATTGTGAAAATTATTGACAATCTTTGCCAACAGCAAAAGGAAGGGTTATGGATTGATGTAGCAACTACCGCATCTATCACAACGCAACTTCTTGTGTCGAGAGAGCTTATTTGTAACGATAATTATTATAATACTTCAAAGTTAAATAATTGTTTGTTTTTGGCAGTTGCGGCTATACAAAATGGTACAAATCTATCTAATCCAAATACGCGACCTTGGGATGAGAAAATTAGTATAAATTTAAAATGTATAGAGGCATTAATTAACTTTGATCGAGTAATAGAATTGCCAATTACAGAAATGATTAATTCAATTGATATGTATTCAAAGATTAATCTTAATATGATTGATTTAGAAACGAGTCTTTCTGTATTGACAAAATCATCAATGCAATTAATAAACATAAGGAAAGAAAACCAAAAGTTGATTAGTGAAATACAACGCAAAAATGTTGACTACAAGAAATATAAGATAACTAGTGTTATAGCATGGATTGCTTCTATATTGTCTTCATTATTGTTTTATATTTTAATACTTTTTGGAATGTACAGCAGTGAAATCATTACAAATTTCACGGGAATAGAAAACTTTTGGAATTATGTTCAACGACAATGGGGAATGCATTTTGCATTCTTGGGTTTACTAGTTGCGATTATCATACCAATTGTTACAATAATAATTTCAAAGAATGAAAAAATAAACGGAGGTAATAAATATGTCAAAGTTGGTAATTAAAAGTTGTAAGTTGTTTGATGGAGAAAAAATTCAGCAGAATAAAGCTATCATTATAGACGGAGAAAAAATTGAGGATGTTGTTGATAGTATTAGTGAAAAAATTAATGATAATTATCAGTTTATTGATGCCAATAATTGGCTAGTTGCTCCTGCTTTTATTGACCTACAGGTAAATGGAGGAGGTGGAGTGTTGTTTACCGCTTCCCCTAGTGCTAATACATTAAAAACTATGATAGATGCACACGAAAAATTTGGAGTTTTAAATATACTACCAACCCTCATATCAACGGATATTGATACCATAAAAAGATCAATTAAAACAATCAATCAATTCGGAAAAGATTCAGGAATATTGGGACTGCATATTGAAGGCCCTTTTATAAATGTAAAAAAAGGGGGAATACATAGTAAAGAATATATAAGGGACTGCACATATGAGGAAATAAAAGAAATATATGAAGGTTCAGAGGACTGTATAAAAATATTGACATTTGCACCAGAAGCATTAGATAAAAGGTGTATGGATTACATAAAGAACAATAACACTAATTTATTTATTGGACATTCTAATGCTGATTTTGATGATACAATAGAATGTTTTAATAATGGTGCATGTGGTGTAACACATTTATTTAATGCAATGAGTCAATTAAACAGCAGAGAACCAGGAATTGTTGGTGCAAGTTTGTTGAGAAAGGATACTTGGGCAGGGATTATCGCAGATGGATTTCATGTAGATTTTAATAATGTTATTCTTGCGAAAAAGATGAAAGGTAATAAATTGTATTTAGTTACAGATGCGATGCCTCCTGTTGGTATAGGAAACTTTGAATTTACTATTGGAGAGAATAAAATTTATTGCGTTGATGATAAATGTCTGTCTAGTGATGGTACAATAGCTGGTTCGGCATTAAATATGAATAAAGCTCTTCAAAATATAGTATTCAAATGTAATATCGAGATAGAAGAGGCATTGAGAATGACCTCTACTTATCAAGCGGATTTATTGAATATGTCTTCGAAGTATGGATATATTAGAAAAAATAATTATGCTGATTTGGTGTTTCTAAATGACAATTTAAAGGTTGTTGGAATTATTAAACATGGTTTGGTGAGAATGTATGAGTAAAACTGAATATTTTGAAGTTGAAAGTAATAAAAAAACTCTTCGAGGTATGAAACATCTATCAGAAAAGAATGATGCTTTTGCAGTACTGATTATTCATGGTTATTTTTCATCAAATAAAATAGGTCCACACCGATTATATGTTAATATAGCGAATCAATTAAGTAAAAGGTTTTGTTCTTGTTATAGGTTTGATATGTCTGGAATGGGTGAAAGTGATGGAGATATTTCAAATATAAAATTCAATAATCATGTTTATGACATTATGAATATAATAAATTATCTAAAGAATAATGGTAAAAAGGAAATTATCGTGATTTCTCATTGTTTAGGATGCAATTTGTTGATTGAAACGATATTAAGATATAAATATGTATTTAGAGAAATCATATTTATGACCCCATATTTCACAAACAAAGAGATTTTACGGTTGCTTTTTCCAAAAGACGATCAAATAATAGAATTATTTAGAAGCGGACATACTTATAGAAATGGGTTATATGTCGACTCTAGTTATTTCCTTGAACAGACTGACTATGATAGGTTTTTGCATTCTGTAAATTCTATTAATACTTATATAAATATAATTGCAGCTAAATACGATCAGTTCATTCCTTTTGAGTATAATGAGAATTTAAGAGTTGAAA
>ULQE01050561.1_pt1 | contig 13806 bp, 8 predicted proteins | sample 1954171 | NCBI WGS metagenome assembly ULQE01 (sample SAMEA4835647, study PRJEB28245) | human gut metagenome | biome: gut microbiome; material: fecal sample | place: Denmark | collected 2008
CCGCTTCATCGGCGCTCTTGAAGTACCCAATATCGTCTGCCGGAGCGTAGTCCATCAGCGCAGGCTGATTGAACCAGATACGCCCGATTGGAGAATCTATCTGATATCCATAGTCAATGTTGAACGCGTAGTCAGGGTAACGCACCATAGCGCCCGCCGGCGGGTCGACCTCCCCTGTGTAAAGCTGCGCCAGAATCCTTGTAAAATCGCGGCAGCCTACATTGCGCGCTTCAACTACCACGTACCTGCCGTCCGCATTCCTGAAGCCGCCGATGTAAACATCGTCGCCGTTCATTGCGCCCCAGCCTGCGCAGACCTCGCCGTTGCCCTCCGCGCCGGTAATGAACTCGGGGCTTTCCTTGACGGGGTACCGCCCGAACGTTGCCAGGCTTCCGTACATTCTCCAGTCGTCCAGCACCTTAACGGAAATCTCTCTTTCGCCGCATTTGAAAATCAGGTTCGCATAGAAGCTGGTGCGCTTCTTGTTCTTGAAGTAATCGACCTTATCAGTGAGGTAGTGGTCGGGAATTTCAGTTTCAACGCCGTTGTCGTCAATGTTGATATAGGTACCGACATACTTCTGAGCCTCCGCGAATTCCTCCGGGTCGTCGCCGGGGAGCATTTCGGTGTTGATCCCCGTGTCCTTAGCCCAGTCCGCCGAGCCTTCATTATAAATCCCCTCGTACGCCGCGCGGTATACGAGCTTTGTTGTCGAGCCGCTTCCGGTCGCAAATTCGTCCGGTATAGTCAGCTTGTTCATCATGTCGACGCCGGTAAGCTCCGGTATCTCCTCAAGCGTGTAGTACGGAACATCGCCGCCGTCCACCGACTGGTTATACTCAACATTCCAGCAGTTTCCACCATAGTAGTTGGCATCGCCTGTCAGACAATAGAAAGTAAGCTGATTGAGATTAAGCGTACCCCACTCGGTCTCCTGCTTTTTCGGACCAGGGAGAATTACTTCGAATCCCTCGTCGTCCGTTTTGGCGTACCCGGTGTATATCGCCGTTCCGTCAGCGTCATACAGTCCCATGTGGTCCTGTATGCGGTACTGATAGGTGTTCTTCGCGATACAGCCGATGAACTGGTCTCGGGTGATGTTCTTCGCGTCTATGCGGACGTACGCCTCGGGACTTGCCGAATCAATGTAATAGTACGCCGTGTAGTAGGTGTCCGCGCCGTCGGTGTAAGTCCCGACTGTCATTTTAAGGTCGTACTGCGGGTCGATAAAGTTTGCGTAGCTTTCCCGTGAGAAAAGGCTCTCCGGCTCGCCGGGCGCGGTCAGGTAGCCGCCGTCAGGCAGGGTTATCGGAATGAACTCATTCTCCACCGTGGAAATGCTGAGATTAGCCTGCTTTGTGCCGTCCTCGCTGCGGTAGATGAGGGTCATTCCCGTGTCGCTGTAGTAGCCGTCCGAGTAGGGGACTTCCTCGCCCAGCGGGCGGGTATCGGTGATATCATCGCCGCCGTCGGTATCATCGTACATTTCAAGCCCGTGGTTCTGTGCGTATATCTGATCCCAGCCGAGGGAGCTGAATGTTCTTTTGAACCACCTCGTGCGCATTTCCGTGACAGCCGCCGCGCTGTCCGCGAACTGCTGACCAGGCTCTGAATGCTCCGCGCTGGTCTCGGAAAGCTCCTGGAAACGCATAGTTCCGCATGCGGTCTTTATGCTGTTCCCGTCGTCCTGAGCCTCGACCGTCTCCGGCTCAATAGATTCCGCAGTCTGAGGCATATCGGAGGTTTCCCTCGTGCCGTTTGAAGTCACCGGCTGCGGCTGAGGCATGCCGTTCCGGCTGAGCATTACGCCCGCCCCCACTGCGAACACCGCGATGACTGCCGCCGCCGAACCTGCTATCGCGGCGGTTTTCCCGGCGCTGCGCTTCCTCGGGGCGAGCTTTATTTCCTGCGTGGAGTGGAGCAGCCCGTCGTCCTCGAATTCGCCGGAGGAATTCTTCTGCTCCATCGCCGCCATGAGCTTGTTCTTCATTTCCGCTCTGCACTCATCGGAGAGCGTGATCTTATCATATGCCGACTTAAAATCTTTTCTGTTCATATCGCGTCCTCCTCTAAACTTATTTTAAGTGCGCTGCGCCCGCGCTCCAGGCGCTTGTAGACCGTGTTCTCGCTTATGCCGAGCGCCCCGGCTATCTGCGCCGCGGTCATATCCTCGTAATAGAACATGTAGACTGTGGTTTTCAGCTTGTCCGGGAGTCTCATCACAAGGTCGAGCAGCTCGTGCTCGCTGTCGCTTGCCGGAGCGCTGAGCGTGTTCTCAAGGAATTCGTCCAGCGGGACGTTCCGGCGTATCCTGCCGGATTTCATGACGTTCAGCGCCTTGTTCTGCGCCGTGCGTATCAGCCACGCCTTGACGTGGTCCCCGCTCTCGAAATACTCCTGCTTTATCAGCGCCAGGAACGTCTCCATTACGATGTCCTGAGCCTCCTCGCGGCTTTTCACGATATTCAGGGCGATACGGTAGACCATGTCCGCGTATTTATCGAACATGCCGCCTACGGTGTCCTGAGTCAGATTGATCATATATTTCCCACCTTTCCGGCAGACCTGCTGCCTGCGGAAGTATCCGCTTTAATAATAACACAAACCGGGGGAGTTTTTCCTGACATCTGCAAAAAAATATCGAAAATTCACCTTCCAAAAATCGCCCTTCCAAATTATGAAATATGTACAATTAGTGACTGCACAGGGAATAAACCGTGAAAAGCCCTTGAAAATAACCGGAAAACATGCTATAATAAATTGTATCTAAAGCCAATACCCAAGCTATCTTACAGGAGGTTTTTATCATGGTTTTAAAAACATCACAGAAAGCCGGGAGCTTTCTGCTGGCTCTGGTAATGCTGCTGTCCCTGACATCAGTTTTCTGCTTTAAGAGCGCTTCCGCCGCTACAGACGGCGAGTGGAAGTACGAGCTTGAAAACGGCGGTGTGACTATCACCGGATTCATCGGCACGAGCAGAACCATCTCGGTTCCTTCAAAGGTCAACGGTCAGCGTGTTAAGAAGGTCACAGCCCTTAACAACAACAATACTAAGGCTTCCGTAACTACCGTGTCGTTTGCAAACGGCATTGAAGAGATCGGCACCGGAGTCTGCAAGGGTTATATCTCACTTGAGAGAGTTGCTCTTCCTGACACTCTTGTTACCATCGGAAGCGACGCATTCTTCAACTGCTCTTCCCTGACTGGTATCACGATCCCGAACTCCGTTACGACCATCGGCACCAACGCATTCAACGGCTGTATCGCTCTTATCAGCGCAGACCTCAGCTGCAAGGCTACCGTGATTCCCGACGGATTATTCACCGGGTGCAAGTCGCTGACTACAGCTGCGCTTCCCTCCTATACCACTGATATCGGAGTTGCCGCATTCTCCGGCTGTAGTTCCCTTGCGTCCATCAATATTCCCGATACAGTAAAAACTATCGCCAAGGACGCATTCAACGGCTGCGCAAGCCTCAAGCGCATTTCCCTTTCCACCGAGCTCAAAACCATCGGCGAAATGGCTTTCAAGGACTGCACAGGTCTTACCGAGATCTTCATTCCCAACAAGGTAAAGACCATCTCAGAAGAAGCGTTCTCCGGCTGCACTTCCTTACAGAATGCATACATCGGTTCCAGCGTTTCCGTTATTAAGAAGTACATCTTCTCCGGCTGCACCGCTTTAAAGAATATCGTATTCGGCGGCGACTACTACAACTTCACAGACCTCTCCAGCACCGCAGTGACCGGTACATATACATATTACCCCTCAAAGTATGCTGACGGCTGGTCTCACTACGATGTTGTAAACATGAAGAGCTACAGCGCTCCCACAAGCGTTGCAATATCCGGTACCACCGAAGCTGCTCCCGGCGCGAAAGTAACCCTCAAGGTAACTGCAACACCCGCAGGCGGCGAGTTCAACAACGTTTACGTGCTCAAGAGCTCCAACCCTAACGTTGCTTCCATATCCGACGACGGCACCATTATCGCGAGAGCGACCGGTATCACTACCATCACAGCCTATACAGTAAGCGGCGCTTCCGCTTCCGTGACCTTCTCGGTTACACCGGATAAGCCCCAGAACCTTACTGCAACAGCAAAGACCACTACCTCGGCAGAGCTGACATGGAAGGAGATCCCGAACGTTACCGGCTACAACATCTATCGTTCCACCTCCAAGAACGGCACCTTCAAGAAGGTCGGCAGCGCAACAACCAACTCCTACACCGACAAGGGCCTTTCCAAGGGCAAGACCTACTACTACAAGGTCGCATGCTATGTTAACTCCGACGGTAAGCAGGCGATTTCCGCGTACAGCTCCGTTGTATCCGTTAAGGCTGCGGCTCCGGCTCCGGCTCAGGTAAGCGCTAAGAAGGCAAAGAGCGGCGCTGCGAAGATCACATGGAGCAAGTCCACCGGCGCCAACGGATACGAAGTTTACATGGCTGCCTCCGCGAAAGGTAAGTTCACCAAGGCAGGAACTATTTCCAAGTCCGCTACAGTTTCCTTCACCAAGAGCGGTCTCAAGAGCGGCAAGACCTACTTCTTCAAGGTCCGCGCTTATACCACTGTTGGCGGCAAGAAGGTCTACAGCGACTACACCAAGACTGTTAAGGTCAAGGTTTGATCTCCTAAAATACGAAATGCGTCCTGCGAAAGCAGGGCGCATTTTTTATTTGAATTCGCATTTAAGGACTCGTTTAAACCGCTTGCTGGCGTAATTCATCGACTTCCCGGCACAGGAAATAAAAAGCGGAGAAACCTAAAGCTCCTCCGCCTGATATTCAGTCAAACCGCCTTGCCGTAGATATGCTTAATAAAACCCGCTACTCAGCAGGGTGGGTAAGGTCGCCTGATGGTTTCACGCTCCCTATCTTCCGCAGTACGGGAGGTCTGCAATCCGCCGCCAGAGTCGAGATCCCAATTATAACATGTTCGGATTCATAACAACATATCCGCACGAACAAGGCAGTAAGTCAGCTTTAATAGTATCTACAGAATACTCTGAATTATTACTGTAAGATATCGTCTTCTCCGCCGTCCATTTCTTCCATTGAGAAAAGACCTTTCAGGAAAAGCTCACCTATGCGCTGGTTCTCTTCCTCGGAGTCTATCGAGGAGAACAGAAGCTCGTCGCCGTCTTCCTCGCCCTTCAGAACTACAAACTCTTCCGGCTCGTCGTCCTCGTTTTCCGGCTTAGGGAGCAGCGCGTAATAAATTACGCCTTCGTACTCCATGCTTGCGATACACTCAAATTCTGTAGTAACGCCGTCCTCATCGTCGAGGGGAATGTAGGTCTCCTCAAAGAAATGGAAAACTGCGGGCTTCCCAGAATCGTCCTTGATGGTAACAGACTCGCCGTTTTCGTCGATGATCACATTATCATTATCTGCCATTTTGATTCCTTTCTGCAAAGCCGCAATTCATCTCACGGATCCTTCGCTATCTATATTTTACATCAAACAACCGATCTTGTCAAGGACTTTTTTCAGACAATTTGTACATTTCCGTTTTTTTCATCGAATCAGCAATTTTAATTCTGAAACTCGCCCATTACGTGAAAAGACCCTCATATGCAAAAACGGCACCGCCGAAGCGATGCCGTTCAATATTGAGCTTTTGTATCAAGCAAAGAGCGCTTAAATTAGCCTCTCTTCTTGGATACGATAACAGCGCCAGCAGCCAGAGCAGCTACGCCAGCAACTACTGCGATACCCTCAACGCCGGTGTCAGGAGAACCCTTGCCATCGGAAGCTGCAGCGTTGTCAGCAGGAGCCTCAACGTCAACGGTAGCAACGTCAGCAGCGTTGTCGTCAGAAGCAGCAGCGTCGCCCATGCCAGTACCAGAAACGGTGAAGGTTACGGACAGAGTGTCATCGAAAGATAAGCCAGCAGCGTCGATAGGAGCGTCCTTAGAGGTGTCGCCGTATGCGTTGTAGATCTCAAGTCTGATCTTGCCATTGCCCTCGATGTCGCCGTAGTAGAGCTTGCTCTCGTCAACAGCAATGTCAGTGGAAGTGCCGTCAGAGTTTGTAGCAGTGATAACTACGTCGGAGATGGTCAGACCAGTAGCCTGAGCGAAAGCCATCTTCTCAGCCGCAGTCTGGAGAGCGTCGTAGCCCTCAGCGTCCTTGCCGCAGCCAAGTGCGTTTGCAAGACCGTCGATATCTACGCAGAATACAGTAGCGCCTGTAGCGGTAGCGGGAACCATCTCAGCGGTCTCCTCGTCTTCCCACTCAAAGCCGCTTACTGCTACGGTGTATGTACCGTCGCCGGTAACATCAGCTGTAGTAGCGTTAGCAGTTGTAGCGTCCATGGACTGAACAGACCAGTCGGAAGAAGCGTACATCAGGAATGCTTCGTAAGCGCCTGCGGAAGCTGCCATAACGGCTGCGCTTACTACTGCTGCAGAAGCAGCACCAAGAATCTTAGTAATCTTCATGATAGAAAATCCTCCATAATAATCTCGAACGGCATATTTATCCATGCACGTCCATACATATATTTTATAACATTACGAACCTTTTTTCAATTGTAATATCACACAAATTTCAAACGATTACATCACAGATTTTTCACAATTCTGACAATAAAATTTCCGTAAAGTAGTATTAAACGATGATTTAGCTAAGCAAAAGCGCAAATTCACTTAAATTACTTTTTGCGGAAATTGGGGTTATCGTCGGACTCGCGCATTATCGCGTCGAAAAGGCGCTGAGTCTTGCTCGACCTGCCGCGCTTCTTGTCCTTGAGCATGTTCAGCTCCTCATGCGGAGTCATTCCGTGATCGTCAGAATCGAAAAGGTGGCGCTCCTCCGTCCATATTCCCGACGGTATCTCCTGCGGCTCTGCGTGCGCTTCCGGAGCCTTCGGCTCGGGTTGCGGAGCCTCAGCCGGGGCACTGCGCTTCTTGGGCTGGCGGCGCATTTCACCTGAGTCTGCCTGCGCGGAAATTACCTCCGGCTGGTGTAGCGGCTTTCTGTGCGCGGTACGCTTCGCCGCCGGTTTCTCAGCCGGCGCGGGACGTTCAGCCGGTTCTTCCGGCTCAGACGGCTGGGCTGATTCCCGTTCAAACGCTGTTCCATGCGGCTCGGAGGAATCCGGCTCGCTGAGCGCGGTCATTGTCGAGCTGCGGCTCATGTCGTTTTCGGACTGCTCCAGCACGTCGAATATCGAACCTATCTCCCAGAACGGATCCTTTTCGCCGGATTCCGTCTCTGCGGGCGAATCCACAGGCTCAGAGGGCTTCGCAGGCTCCAGCGGCTCCACAGGCTCCGGACGGGATACCGCCTCGTAGCCGTCAGCTCTTGCAAGCGGAGTTCCCGCGATCTTTCCGTAGGCTGAGATAGCCGCGGCGTTCTTCTTTATCACCTTGGGGCGTGGCGCAGGCTCCGGAACTGGCTCGGGCTGAGACGGCTCCTCCTGGGGTTCGGAAGGTTCAGCAGATTCCACTGGTTCTTCCCACTCGGGAACTGGTTCGGGCTGGAAATCTTCAAACGCGTCACGCGGCTCCTGCGTAATTTCCGGCTCAGCGGCGGGAGCATCGAAATCAGAACCGAACTCGGTTCCGCCGAACGAAACGAACTTCGGCTCTTCATAGCGCTCCGACGTACTCTGCGGCTCAGCGGCTCTTACGATGTGGTGGATCTCCGGCTCCGCGCTGCGCGGAGGTTCTGCAAACGGTGTGAAGCCCTGCTCCCTTGACTGCCTCGGTGCGCTCTGTGTATACCCGGGAACATTCGGAGCGCTCGGAACGTTCGGAACGCTCTGAACATTCTCATTATGCTGCTGATAAGCCCACTGCGGTGCCTCGGCACGAGCAGGCTCCCTGGTTTCCGGCGCAAACGCCGGCTCCTGAGCACCCAGCGGATACTCCGGAACAAACGCGGGCTGGGGCTGGTAGTCCCTGGGCTCCCCGGCGCGGATTATATGCGACACCGGTGGCTTACCCTGGCGCTGCCTTTCAACGCTTGGCGAGGTGAAAAATCCCTCGCGGCGGGGCTGCGGTCTCGGGATCTCCACCGGCTCGGGCTGCGGCTCCTCGGGCTTGCGCTCCAAGTCGCTGCGACTGATGCGCTCCGGCACGAACGGCTTGACTACGCGTCCCTGCGAGCGCTCCGGCTCACTCTTCGGCACCTCGGACACCGGATTGCTCCGTGTAATATCCATTGTGCGGGAGTAATTTACGAACGCAGTCAGATCCTCCGGCGGTATCTCGCCGTTGTTGACCTTCCCCTTCATCGCTTCAAGGTACTGCTTCCAGCTTTCGTACTCCTTCAGGCTCATCGAGCCGGAGGCGACGCGGCCGTACATTTCGTCGGTTATCTCGCTACACAGCTTCTCCGCTTCGGGAGTTACCAGGCTGCGCGGGTGCTCCATTTCGTACAGCTCCAGGCAGGTTTTGCCGTTCGGCACGGGAAGCGAGCAGTATTCCTCGGTGTGCTCCTCGTCGCGCACGAAGTACCTTCCGCAGCGCTTGCACCTCGTGAGCCAGCCGCCGCTTTCAATGAGCGCGTCTATCTCAAGGTCGACCACCGCTTTCAGACCGCACGGCATGTACACTCTCATCGGCGTATGCTCCATCGCTGAGCGCGACATATTGTAGCTGGAAAGTTCCTGCGCCAGACCCGCCTTCATGTGCGAAAACGCGTCCATCGCTATCTGGTCGGACAGGCACTCATACGAGCCGATGTCCGAGTAATCATCGTTGTAATCGAAATCTGGAAGCAGGTTTTTGATTATGTCCTTGGAAATATTAGGATACATAAAAGGCGCAGAAGGAACCCTGCCGGTGGAAAACACCTGAGTTACGCCCAGGTCCTCGAGGCGGCAGCCAAGCTCCCGCGCCGTGACGCTGAACATAAGGTCAAAGTAGTTCCTCCGGGCATTTGCCTCTTCTACGCCGGAAATCTCGCGTGAAAACAGAAAATAAACCTTGCTCTTTGCGTAATCCTGCACTCTTACAAGGTTCAGCCATTCATTGATACCTTTGTTGTAGCGGTACTCGCAGAGCCTTACGAAAACCGCCTTTTCAAACGTGGTCTTGCAGTCTATGAAGCGGTTCCACAGCGCGGCGGTGCCGATGTTGTCCCTGCGGCATACGTAGTCTATCCAGCAGTCCAGCACGATCTTATCGTACACCGTGCGGAGGTTATGCTCTATCCAGACGTGCATGTTTTTCAGGGAGTTGCGAAGATCCGTTGCGCGGTCCGCGTCGAGCGTGCCTGAGCGGAGCGCTTCGTCGCAGACTGCGATGGCGTTTTCGGCAAAATACGACAGGTCGTAATCGCAGAACGTCAGCAGCGAATAGGGATAGCGAAGCTGAAATATCTCGCTGCTGTTCTTCCCTGCTAAATTGAGAACTCTTTCCAATTCAAGGCTCCTTTGTCATTCTGCGGTCTGCGCTTCTGCGGAGCTTCCCTGTGAGGAAGCGTCCTCTGTTCCATAGTAAAGCGTTATCGGCACGGAGCTTTCCTCAAGCTCCTCGGTCGCGGAGACCTCCTCCACGAGGTAGGGGTTTTCCTTTAATGTGCCATCGACGCTGAGCATTTCAACTTTCTTTCCGTCCACTGTTTTAGTCACCCAGGACACAGGGGAGTCTGACTTGCTGGTGTACTTCGCGGTGACTACCCAGCCGCTTCCGAGCACACGCTTCGCGCTGCCGAAGGGTATCTTCTTGTCCTTGGAGATATCCTCGACGTAGTAGCTGGCGGTGCGGCGCTCTCCGGTAGGCTTGTCGACGTAGCGCACGATACGGTACTGACCGTCGGCGGAAAGCACCTCGTAGTTACGGTCGCGCAGGTCGAGGTCTACTCCGGCAAGGGTTATCTTGCCCATGAGGAGCGTGATGGTGATGTAAGCCGCCGCGCCGATCACGTACATCAGGAGGTACATCGTACCCAGTACGGTCTTGAGCGTCTCGTTGGCGGTGCAGATGAAGAACATCGCGACCAGGACCACCAGCGGCGGGAGTATCATATACCAGTTTCCGAACGCAAGCAGGAACGTAGCGAACACCACCGGCGGAAGTATCATGACATTTACCTGCGTGATGACCTGACGGCGGGTATATATGAGCAGACCCAGGGCGGCGATATTCACAAACACGTACACCACGAAAAGCGACGTGGGGTTCTCATACTCGAGAAAAAACGCGCCGTTGAGCCACGCTATCCAGATAAGAAGCCCGGTATACCCCCAGCAGAGCAGAGCTACGCCCCGCTTGAGCCAGACATTCTTGAAAAGCGCGACCAGAGTATCCATGAAACTGCGGTTTTTTGCTGCCTTTGAGTTCATATATTCCCTCCTGCTTCAGAAGCCTATCAATAGAACTTCTTCTTTCTGTAGATCATGTAACCGATGATAGCACCAGCGACTATTACAACTGCAACGCACACGACGATAACAATGAGCATTACCGGGGATTCAGGCTCAGCGTAGAGCTGACCGTAATTTATCGCGGAAGAGGTCGCCTCGGTCGCTGCAGTGCGGATAGTTGTCGCGGCGGTCTCGGCGGGAGTGCTGCTGGTGTCGGAAGGCTCCGTTGGCTCGGTGACTGCGGCTTCCTCGGTCTGCTCCTTTGTGCCTGCCTGCTCAGTCGCAGGTGTCTCAGCGGAAACGCCCTCGGTGTCGAGGGTGTTCGCAGGCTCTGCGGTCGCAGCGTCGGGAGCTGAAGTCTCTTCGGGTGTTGTGGACGTCTCCTCGGGAACTGAGGTTTCCTCGGGCTTGGTCGTCGTGGTGGTCTGCGTGGTGGTCTGCGTGGTGGTTTCGGCGGTAGTCTGAGCGGACTTGTCGTCAATAATGCGGAAGTTTCTCACGGCAACCGTGATCTCGCCCTGTGAAGGCGAACCCCAGTTGGTCCTTACCTGAAACATCAGGTAAGCGGGCTGTCCCTTCGCGAATTCCTCGTGGAAATGGGAAGCCTTCTCAGTTACAGTCACCCACTCGCCGGACTTCAGCGGTGTGTAGTCGGACGGGTTCACCCAGCCCCATTTGTTGTTGAAGCCGGGGATACATGCGATAACGTCCTTTCCGGCGGTCTCTAGCTTTACGTCAACGGAGACTCTCGCGTTGTCGGACTCCCAGAATTCCTGGTCAAGGTACTCGTTGAACAGCTTGAAACGCAGAGAAACATACTTTTCCTCGGTGCTGTCGCCGAGGGTCGCGGTGAATCTGCCCTCCGTGCCGTAGATCTCGTAGTCTGACGCCATTATCTCGTCGAGAAGGTCAGTGTTTTTAAGGTCGTATATGTAATCAGCCGAGGCCGTTACCGATACGACTGTCATGACCGCTGCGGCGATAATACACCCAACAGCTTTTCTGAATTTTCTAAACATCTTTTGTCCTCCAATATATCTCTATACGCGCGGCAATATATACTGCCACATATAACTATTGTATAACAAATCCCGGAAAAATGCAAGGGATTTCAGCAACTTTATAATGTTTCACAAATTTATGCACACTTATCCCGGCTTTGTTGTTCCAACTGTAAAACAAACGGAAACCCACGCCTTACCGACGTGGATTTCCGGAATGTTCGATTATGGTCTGCGCATTATGACCTTCGGAGCCTTACAGCGCCTTCGATCAGTTATTATTGTTGTTGAGCAGGTTGATGAGCTTGTCGATGTCTGCGTCGGTGCCGTCGTAAACGGGCTTATGCATTGTGGTGCCGAACACCGCGTCAGAAGATGCCGCCGGCTGAGACGCCGGAGCGGCCTGAGCCTCAGCCTCGCCGTGCTCATCGTCGAGGAAGTCCGTAGCGATAACGATGATGGAAACCTCGTCCTCAGCAAGGTTGTCGTCGAACTGCATACCCATCTTGATCTCCGCGTCGGGAGCCGCGTTCTTGGTTATCTCGGTGGCGATGATGTCTACCTCGTCTGCGGAGGTCGTCATCGGAATGCCAATGCTGATAAGCAGTCTGCGCGCGCCGCTGATGGAAGTCTCAAGCAGCGGGCTGTGGAGCACCTGGTCGAGCGCGTCGGCGTTCTTGTTGTCGCCCTTGCCCTGACCTATCGCCATGTGAGCGATTCCGGAATCCTTCAGCGCCATGGTAACGTCCGCGAAATCAAGGCTGATGAAGCCTACGCCCTTTACGAGGTCGGAAATGCTCTTTACCGCCTTGTAAAGCACGTTATCTACCGCCTTGAACGCGTCAGCCATGCTGAGCTTTGCGTTGGATATCTCCTTGACTCTCTCGTTAGGGATAACGATGAGAGAGTCAACGTACTTTCTCATCTCTGCAATGCCCTTGAGTGCCTGGTTCATCTTAGCCTGACCTTCAAACGTAAACGGCTTGGTGACAACGCCGACAGTCAGCTTGCCCATTTCCTTCGCGATGGAAGCAACTACAGGAGCCGCGCCCGTACCGGTGCCGCCGCCCATTCCGGCAGCGATAAACACCATGGACTCGCTCTCCATTACGTTCTTGAGATCGTCGCGGTTCTCCTCCGCAGAATCCTGACCAACAGAAGGGTTATTGCCAGCGCCCTGACCTCTGGTGCGCTTCTTGCCGATCTGGATACGGCGCATTCTGCTTCCGTCTTTGGAGCGGAGCGCCTTGACATCAGTGTTGGCAACAACGTAGTCAATTCCGGTCATATCCCCCTCGACCATGTGGCTGACTGCGTTTCCGCCGCCGCCGCCGACGCCGATGACCATTATTTTGGTCTGGTCCTCGAAATCGTCGTCCATCACGAACTCATCATCGTGTGTATCTATTTCAAATGCCATGTCTTTTTCCCTCCAAATTTTTAGACGCATGATACGCAAATATAATACTACTTAATATTATAACAGATACAACGAATAATTGCAACTGTTTTTTAAAAAATATTTTGACAAATTATTCACCCGCCGGGAATTATTCCGGCAGGGTCACTCCGCCGGTTCGGAGGTGCCTGCCGCTTCCGCAGTGGATTCCGCAGTGCCGTTCAGCGACGGGAGCGCCGCCGATACTATCTTATCCTTTGCGGAGGGCTTGTTCGGGTTCTTCAGATTTATCGTGACGTTCGCCTGCTCATACTGGAGGACCTCCGCTCCGACCGCGAACTTGCTGTCGATATCCGCGATACCGCCGAGCTGGAGCGTTATATTATCGCCGCAGTCGACGCTGATGTCAAATCTGTCGGTGAGGTCCACACGGGTTATTCCGGTTATCCCGCAGTGCTCCGCCTTTTCGAGGATCTGAAGCGGGAGCTGCGTCTTTCCGTTCTCGCTGGAAGTCAGGGTCGCTCCCGGAGTAAGCTCCACCGCGTCGTAGCCGACGATCGTCGGAAGCCCGCTTTCCGAGCCGAGCTCCACTATTCTTCCCATTCGGGAAACCGCCGCGGTAACTCCGTCCTGGCTCACCAGGAACCACTTTTCCGCCTCCTTGACGGTGATTTTTATCTTCGTCGGGAATACCTTGCTGACATCTACCATATCTATATAAGTGAGGGCGGCTGAGATACGCTTCTCAGCGTCGCCGGAGTCGATGTGCAGCAGGTTCTGCCCGGTCTCAAGCCCCGACGGAGCTATTATCTGCTCCGCAGTGTAGCGGGAATTTCCCTCTACCTCGATGGAGGTGCAGTTGAACAGCACCGTATTCGACAGCACCGCCAGAACGATGATTATTATTATTGCCGCCAGGATATAGTACATTATGTAGTTTCCGCCGCGGCTTCCGCGCCGCCTGCCCTTTACGCTCCGGTGAACTGTCGCCTGGTTTATCGCGCGGTCAGTGCGCCTGCGCTGCGCCCTGTCAGGCTGCGGAGCCGGTCTGCGGGCGGCGCTTCGCGGCGGAGCTCCCTGCGGAC
>ULQE01041077.1_pt1 | contig 13732 bp, 10 predicted proteins | sample 1954171 | NCBI WGS metagenome assembly ULQE01 (sample SAMEA4835647, study PRJEB28245) | human gut metagenome | biome: gut microbiome; material: fecal sample | place: Denmark | collected 2008
GCCGCACTATCACAAGGTAGTTCTCCTGTATGAATATGCAGGAGGGATACTGCTGGCTTGCGCATATCTTCCGCACCAGGAACCGCATGCCTCGCCACTCGTCGCCGCTCCCCGGCTTGTCGGGGTGGGAGAGCTGCGCCGCAAGCAGCGTGTAGCTCACCATGTCGTGGAAGCCCCGGCGCTCCAGCACCGGCGCGTACTCGTCGCGGTTCCCCGGCGCGAAGAACAGGTTGCGGAACGCTCCGGCAAGGCTGGTCTCGCTCTCCTCGTTGGAAATGATCCGGTGGCAGAAATCGTAGGTCAGGTCGATGAGCCTCACCGACCACGGCACCACGAACAGCGGGAGCGCATTGCACTCGCAGTATTCCATAACGTCCTTCGGAACGGCGTTTATGTACGGTCCTATGTTCACGACTACGCCCGCCGCGTTCTTGCCCTTGAGCTGCCGCACGAAATCCAGCAGCCAGCCGCTGCCCTTGTGACCGATACCAGTCGTGAACACCAGCTCGTTTCCGTGCATGAAGTCCGGAACCTCGCTGTCCTCAACGATGTGTACCCAGCGGACGAAATTATCCATTCCCGCCCTGCCTGCGATGAGCTTCATGCCGTAGGTCTTTTCAGCGTTCGCGCATATTCTTGCAAGTGTGATCGCCATAAACGCCCTCCTCTCCGATCATCTTCCGGGCTTCTTCACCCGTTTGCTGTGGGTTATCGAGCCGGTCGGGCAGACCAGCGTACACAGCAGGCAGCCCACGCAGTTCCCGCCGGTGAGGTGCGGCTTTCTGTCCGCGCCCATCGCGATCGCCTGGTGTCCGCCGTCCATGCAGGAGATGTAGCATCTTCCGCAGCCGACGCAGCTTTCCCGGCCGAACACCGGATAGACCACCGTGCTGCGGTCGAGGTCGTCCGCCGGAACTATGTTCGCGAGCGCCGAACCGGTAAGCTCGCTCAGCCGTGACATTCCGTGCGCCGCCAGATAAGCCCTCGTTCCCGAGATAAGGTCGTCGATTATCCGGTAGCCGTACTGCATTACCGCTGTGGTTATCTGGATATTCTCACAGCCCAGCGCGATGAACTCCAGCGCGTCATGCCAGCTCTCTATGCCGCCGATACCGCTCAGCGGCGTCCCGGAAAGCTCCGGACAGACCGCCATATCATGAATGAACCGCAGCGCTATCGGCTTCACAGCCTTTCCGGAGTACCCCGAAACGGAGCACTTACCGTTAACGCCCGGGCAGGAGACCATCGAATCCAGATCGACGCGCGTCAGGCTCTTTACCGTGTTTATCGCGGCTATGCCGTCCGCGCCGCCTTCCTTCGCGGCTGTCGCGGGGACTTCCATGTTGCCGATGTTCGGGGTCATCTTCGCCAGCACCGGGAGCTTCGTTCCGCGCTTTGCCGCGGCGGTGTAGGCTCTCACAAGCTCCGGATTCTGCCCGACGTCGCTGCCCAGCCCCTCGCCCACCATCTGCGGGCAGGAGAAGTTGCACTCGATGATGTCGCAGCCCGCCTCCTCGGATAGCCTTGCAAGCTCCGTCCATTCCTCCTCGGTGCTGCCCATTATGGAGGAAACTATCACCTTCGACGGGAACTCCCGCTTCAGCCGCCGTAGTATCTCAAGGTTCTCCTTCAGCGGGTGGTCGGAGATCTGCTCCAGATTCTTGAACCCAACGAACGGGGTGGATTCCTTGCCGATGGCGTCGAACCGTGGCGAAACCTCGTCCGGTCTGATGAAGCCTATCGTCTTGTAGACTATGCCGCCCCAGCCGGCTCTCAGCGCGTTGGCGCACATCTCGTAGCCGCTCGCCACCACCGACGACGAGAGGAAGAACGGATTCTCGCACTTCACGCCGCAGAACTCCATCGAGAGGTCTGCGGTCAGTTTCTCAGCCTTCACCGGCTCCGGAGCCGCCTTTATCATCTCGCGTATCTTCACCGGAGACTCGTAGTGCAGGCAGGCGCTCTCGCATTCGCCGGAGCATTCCGCGCACCTGGCGGCTGAGACGTACCCGGCGCCGACCGCCGCGTTCTCAAACCTTGCCGCCCTGACGAACCGCGCCGGGTCGAAGCCCTCCGGACAAGCCGCCGTGCAGGGAGCCTCCGCGCACAGCATACACTGCGCCGATTCATTGTTTAGTATCTGTTCTGCGTATTTCATATCGTTACCTCCTGCACGGTAAGTTTTTATTTTGCCTTATGTTTTGCACATTTAACGAACCTGCCCCAGCCGCGTTCGCCGACGAACTCGCCGTTATCGAACACCAGCCTGCCCCTGGAGTAGGTCTGAACGGGATAGCCGTGTACCTTCACGCCCTCCCAGATGGTGTGGTCGCAGTCGGAGTGCATGTTCTCCTGATGTATCGTGAACTCCTTCGCGGGGTCGTATATGACGATGTCCGCGTCCTTGCCGGGAGCTATCTCGCCCTTGCCGGTGCAGCCGAATATCTTCGCCGGGTTGGCGGAGCACAGCTCCACAGCCTTCTCGAAGCTGATAACGCCGTCGTTCGCCTTGCCGAGCATGTAGGGGTACATGTTCTCGATCCCGGCGCAGCCGTTCGGGATCTTCCGGAAGTCGTTCAGACCCCAGTCCTTCTCGCTCTGCTGGAACGGGCAGTGGTCGGTGGCGATGGTGTCGATGTCGCCGCGCTTTATCGCTTCCCAGATGGCGTCCTGCGACTCCTGACCCTTCATAGGCGGCGAGCATACGAAGTTCCTGCCGTCTGCGCGCTTGTAAACGCTGCTTGTGAATTCAAGGTACTGCGGGCAGGTCTCGGCGTAGATCTCATAGCCCTCGTCCTTCGCCTTTGTCACCGCCTCAACGCCCTGCTTGTTCGCGAGGTGTACGATGTACAGCGGAGCGTTCGCAGCCTTCGCAAGATTGATGGCACGCTCGTCCGCCTCACCCTCCACGAACTCGGGACGGCTCATGTAGTGATACCACGCGTCGGTCTTGCCCTCGCTGATGTACTTCTCGGTGAGGGTGTTCACCAGCTCGTTGTTCTCGGCGTGCACCGCGATGAGCGCTCCGAACTCCTTGGACTTTGCAAGGAGCTGGTAGAACACGCCGTCCTTAACGCCGAAATCGTATACCATGAACACCTTGTAGGAGGTGATTCCGATGTCGCAGGCGTCCTTTATGCTGTCGAGGAGGTCTCCGTGGATATCCTTGACGCCGATGTGGAACGAATAGTCCACCGCCGCGTCCGGAGCCGCCAGGGCGTTCCTGCGGTTAAACGTATCGGTCATAGTCTCGTTGAAATCCTGGAGCGCGAAGTCGAACACCGTTGTGGTGCCGCCGCACGCCGCGGCTCTTGTCCCCGCGAAGTAGTCGTCGGAGGAAACCGTGCCGCCGAACGGCATTGCAAGGTGCGTGTGGGCGTCTATAGCGCCCGGGAGCACCAGCTTGCCCGCTGCGTCCACCACCTTCGCTCCGGGGATATCCGGGATACTGCCGACTGCGGCGATCTTCCCGTCCTTTACCGCGACGTCAGCCTTGTAAGAGCCTGTCGCACTGACGACTGTGCCGTTTCTGATTATCATGTCCATATCGAAAGCCTCCTTATATTGTTCTGGCAAACTTGCATTTGTCGGAAAACCAGGCGAAGCTGCTCCCCGCCGGGCTTTCCGACAAACCCTCGCAGCAGCGGGGGTCTGCCGAAAATGAAACCTGTTTACTTACTTATGAAATCCCACATACCAGGGGTGGTGAGAAAGGTGCCTTTATCGCCGCCCCGCCAGCCCGTCAGCCGCCGTAGTTGGAGTTCTTGTATACCAGCACCAGACCGGATCTCTGATATACCTGAGCTACTTCCAGCAGCTCCATGCCGCCCGCGTTGGCGTTGATGAGGTTTGACACCCATGTTACGCCGAAATCAACGGTGCCGTTGTAAACTGCGGTGGTCTCGGAGATGTCGCCGCCGCCGGAGATGATGTCCACGTCAAGGCCGACCTCGTCGTAGTAGCCCTTGGCCTTAGCAACGTAGTAGCCCATGAACTGAGCCTGCGGCAGCCACTTGAGCTGTACGGACACGGAGGTCTTTTCGGGAGCGCCGTCCGCTGCCGGGTCGTATGCGAGGTAATCCGCGCTGCGGATATCGTCCAGGGTCAGGGAAGCCAGCTTATCCTTTGAGGCGCTGTCCTCGAGAATGATGTACTGCTTTGCGAGGTCGAGGGTCTGCTGCATTGCCGCCTCGTCCATATTGCCCACGTCGGAAGCGGAAACGGTATTGCCGCTCATGTCGGTCGTTACCAGCTTAGCGACCTCGGAAGCCATATACGCCTGATGGTCTGCGGATACGGAGGAACCTGCCTCGAATACGATCTCCGCAGCCTCGTCCGGGTGCTCGCAGGCGTAAGCCCAGCCCTTCATCGAAGCGGATACGAACGCCTTTACGGTATTCGGATTAGCCTCTGCGAACGCCTTGGAGGTGAACAGGTTGTCCTCCAGCATCGCAACGCCCTCGTCGTTCATGTCGATGATGCTTACGGTGTCGCCGTAGCCGTAGCCGCCGTCGTAGTCGTTCTTTACAAGACCCAGCTCGTTATAGGTCATCGCGGAAGCCAGCTTTACGCTGTCGCTGTCGAACTGGTCCATTGTGAAGTCCTGTGTGATATAGTCGGCAGGGAGTCCGTACTTTGTCAGCAGAGCCTGGATCTCGTACTCGTTGCCGAGACCCCAGTTGCCGACAGTGCTTTCAGCCGCTGCGGACTTGATTATCTCCTCGTGGGTCATTGCTCCTGTGGAAGAATCGGAGCTTTCCTCAGCCGCAGAGCTGTCTGCTGCGGAAACATCGTCTGCCTGAGCGCCTCCATCAGAACTGACGGAGGAAGTGCTTCTCGTGCTTGAAGTTCCGCCGGAACATGCTGTAAACTGCATGCATGCAAGGATAGCTGCGACTCCTGCAAGTAAAAATCTCTTTCTTTCTGCTTTCATAGTGTGTACCTGCCTTTCTTTAATACCTTTTGTTCTATACCAAACGGAAGCGTTACGCCTTTCTCCGTTTCAGCACCAATCTTTCAACCAGCATGAGGATTATGTACATTCCTATTCCTATCGCGCATGCCGTCGCGATATACGCCCACGCGGTGGGGTACTGTCCCTTGACGATGTTCTCGCGTATCTGCCTGCCGACGCCCACCGTGTCCTCCGCGAAATACTCCGTTACCAGCGCGCCTATGACGCTCGCCGGAACGCTGACCCTCAGCGCCGTGAAAACGTACGGCAGCGAGTTCGGAAGCCGCAGCTTCGTGAAAACCACGATCTTCGGCGCCGCGTAGGAGGTCATGAGATCCTCGGAAAAGGGCTTCAGCTCGGTAAGCCCGCGGAACGCGTTGACGCTCATCGCCGCCGTGCAGGATATCGTCACAACGATTATCTTTGCGAGCGTGCTTCTGATGGAAACGTCGCTGCTGACGTCGCGCGTCCAGTTGTTGATGACCGGAGCCAGAGCCACGATCGGGATCGCGTTGAATGCGGATACTATCGTAAGTCCGCCGGCGCCCCACTTGCGGAATATCGAAGCGATCACCGCGATGAGGTACCCCAGGATACTTCCCGCTGCCAGTCCGCCCAGCGCGACCGTCAGGGTCATTTTGACCTGGCTGCCGATGCTGTCCTTGTTCTGCGAGATTATCTCGCCTATTCTGGTGGGGAGCGGAAGGGTTATCGTGTCAGTGCCGAGCCAGGAATGAAGCGCCTGAGTCTGCCACAGCCCGAATACGATCACTCCGAAAAGAAGCGGAAGTCCCACGCTGGACATCATGCCCAGCCATTTTTTCGTTCTCATGATATCCCTCCTTAGTCACCGGACCTGTTTCGCTTGTAGGGACAGAGCAGCCTTTCAATCAGCCCCATCAGCACGAAGCTGAGTATGCCGATCACCGCGCTTATCAGCACGATATCCCAGAAAACCAGACGGGTCATGCCGCCCTTGAGCGACTGTGAGAGCATACAGCCGAGTCCGTTGCCGCCCTGGAGCGTATCCACCAGTATCGAAGCGGTTATCGCCATCGGCGCCGAGATCTTCAGCCCCGTGAAGAAATACGGAATGCACGCCGGGATAAGCGTTTTCGTGTAGAGCTGGAACTTGTTCGCAGCGTAGCTGTACATCAGCTCGTGCTTCTCCTTCTCAACCGACCTGAACCCCGCCAGCACGTTCGTTGACACCGGGTAGAAGGTCAGTATCGCCGCAATGACTATTCTCGCGGAATTGATGTCGCCGGTTATCGAAAGGATTATCGGAGCCATTCCCAGAATAGGTATCATCTGAATTATCATCAGATACGGGAACGCTATCTTCTCGACCACCCTCGAGAGGTTCATCAGCAGCGCCAGTATGTAGCCCGCCGCGATTCCTGCCAGGAAGCCTATCCCCGCCCGGGAGAGCGTCTCGCCGCACGCCGTGCCGATAAGCTCTATCATCGTCATCTTGCCGGTGACCTTCTTGTCGCTGAAAAACGAGCCGATTATCTCGTAAAGGTGCGGCAGAACGTTCACCGGGGTGCGCTTTGTCGCCGCCACGATACAGGCGAATATCTCCCAGACGACCACTATGCCGAGTATCCAGACCAGCGTCACCATGTGTTTTGAATGTACGAAGCGCTTCAGTGCCGGGAGCAGTCCGCCGCGCGCCTTTTTTACTGTTGTCATGCCGTTCCCTCCTCAGACGCCCTCGAAGCTGCCGCGCACCTTGGCGACCAGCTCGGTGAATTCCTGCGTGTCCGTCATATCCAGCGTGCGGGGTCTCGGCAGGTCGATGTCGACCACTGCGGAGAGCCGCCCGGGGTGCGGTGAGAGCACGCATACGCGGTCGGAAAGGAACACGCTCTCGGAAATGTTGTGCGTTACGAAAATTACGGTCTTGTTCGTCTTGCGCCAGATCTTCAGCAGGTCGATGTGGAGCTTCTCGCGGGTGAACTCGTCAAGCGCTGAGAACGGCTCGTCCATCAGCAGTATCTCCGGGCGTATCGCCAGCGCCCTCGCAATTCCGACCCTCTGCTGCATGCCGCCGGAAAGCTGGTTCGGATAGTGGTTCGCGAAGTTCGTTAGCCCTACCATCTCGAGCATTCCGTCCGCGATGTCCTCGCGCTCGCCCTTCGGGACGTGCATTATCTCCAGCGGGAGCATCACGTTCCTGCGGACCGTCCGCCAGTCGTAGAGCACCGGACTCTGGAATACGATTCCGTACCGCTGAGCCAGCCTCGCCTCCCGGGGAGTTACTCCGCCGACCGTGATCGTTCCGGAAGTCGGGTGGAGCAGGTCCGCGATTATTCTGAGGAGCGTCGTCTTGCCGCAGCCCGAGGGACCGAGCAGCGAGATGAACTCGCCCTTCTTGATGTCCAGCGTCACGTTGGTGAGCGCCGTGACATCGTTTCCGCCCTGATCCTTGTACACCATGCCGATGCTGTCCAGCATGATCTCTGTTTTCTCGTTTGCCATATCGATCACTCCTTAAAATAAAAATCAGGGCATTAGCGACATCTGCGGCGCCATTGCCCTGATCCTCTGATCTCTTTAATTTTGCAGGATTTGAAGATTTGTTATTCATTTCTTCGTTCCCTTGGTTTATGATACAAGTATACAGCATAATTTCTCTGTTGTCAATGTGCCGGAGAACATTTAGGAGATTTCCACAACAAAAAATATGCATTCATGGTTGAAATATAGGGAAAACATACACACTGCCGCGAATTGTGCTGCCGCATAACCACACGGTTTGTGCGCAGGCACAACAAAAATGCTGCCGGAATATCTGTCCGGAGCCTCCATGCTCTGACCCTCCCGTGCAGGAAAGCCCCGCCGGAAATTTCACCACGTGCGCCAGGACGTTCAGCCGGAACCGCCCGAGCCAAAAACGAATTTTCGACTTATAAATTATTCATTATGCGCAGAAAAGCTCCGGACAGCCGAAGCCGCCCGGAGCATTGTTATTCGCGGGACCGGATATCAGTCCTGATCCGCCTTGAGGACTGCGTTGAGCATTACGGTAGCGCCCTCGGTGCAGTGCTCCACGGAGCTGAACTCCTTCTCGCAGTGGGAGAGGCCGTCCTTGCTCTGAACGAACACCATCGTTGTGGGTATCATGTAAGCGCAGAACTGAGCGTCGTGACCAGCGCCGGAGTGGATATACTGATGCTTGATGCCGGTCTCCTCGGCGGCAGCCTTGACGTAGCTTACGAGCTTCTTATCATAATAAACGGTGTCGCGGTTCCATGCCTTGACTGCCTCGCAGGTACAGCCAGCCCAGGTCTTTTCAGCACAGCTTCTGACGATCTCCAGCACCTTTTCAAGCACCTTCGGATCCTCGTGGCGTGCGTCGAACGAAAAGTCGAAGAAATCCGGAACGCAGGTGTGCACGCAGGGGTGACATACGACCTCGCCGGTGGTGTAAACCAGATCGGAATATCCCAGCTTGTCTATCTCCTCGTGGAGGTAGCACAGCGCCTGCGAAGCCGCCAGGAATGCGTCCCTGCGCTTCGGCATGGGGAACGTTCCTGCGTGGGTGGTCTGACCGTAGAACTTCAGGCGGTAGTTGAACATTCCGAGCACGCAGTCGACAACGCCGATATCGTTTCCGGCGTCCTCGAGGATAGGACCCTGCTCGATGTGGGTCTCGAACATATACATGTACTTCTCAGGGGAGATACGATACTTCCTGTCGCCCTTGAATCCGGACTTCTCCAGCGCCTCGCCGAACGTAGACTTGTTGTCGAGAATGCTCTTTGAAGCCATCATGTCCTCAAACCTGAACTTGCTGCGGATATCCTCCGGCAGGTAGTCGTAGCAGATAATGCCGGAGCACATCATTGCCGGCGGATACAGCGAGCCTTCCTCGTTTGTCCAGATCATCGCGGTCAGCGGGTGCTTGTGCGGTATCTTCTTTTCAGCGACTGTCTCGAGCACCTCCATCGCGCTCATCACGCCGAGGATACCGTCGTAGTTGCCGCCGTTCTTTACGCTGTCCACGTGGGAGCCCATTACGATGCGCTTTGCGTCCGGGTCGGAGCCGGGGAGCGTCGCATACATGCACGCAACGTCGTCCACTTCGATGGCCGCGCCGATCGCCTCCATTCTGCGGCGGAACTCGTTTCTTGCCTGGATAGCTTCCGGCGAGAGGGAGTACCTGGTGATACCGCCGTGGCCTGCGTCGCCGAATTTGCTGAAAGTTTCGATCTTGTCCTTCATTCTGTCATAGCTGCATGTGTACATAAAAACTCTCCTTTGCTTCTGTATTTCTGTCTGATGGGAACCTCTAAAAACCGGTTTGAAAAGGGAAAATGGGTAGAGTGCGCCGAATGCGATGAAAGCCGACGAAGTAAGGCTGTATGCCTTACGAGGAGGTTTGAAGAAGCAGTCGGTGTGCTATACACATTTTCACTCAAACAAGGTTTTTAGAGGTGACCTTATAAAAAACAAACGGCGCCTGAACCCGTAAGGGCTTCAAGCGCCGTTGCTTTATGTACTGATTATAGCGTGTTATTTGTGCTGTGTCAACCTTTTTTGCGAAATTCGCTCAAAAAACGCCGTTTTTGTGCCTCTGGCACAGTGGCTGACTATGCTGCGGCACACCGTTTAATTCCAAAGAGAGGCGTAAATGTCAAGAATATCCTGCTTGGCGACCTCCCTGATGGTATTGGCGGGGCTTCCGCTGGCGAGGGCGTCGTCAGCCATCTTGTCCATTGCGGCGAAGAATTCCCCGCGGTCTATGCCGTACTCCGCGAGCGTGGGTATCTCCACCGCCCCGCACAGCTTCTCAAGCGCCGCGAGGAAGTCCTGCGCGGCGGCGCTGTCGTCAGCATTGCAGGATACGCCGACCGCCCGGGCAGCCTCTGCGAACTTCCCGGGAGCGCCCTGCGCCGCAAATCCCAGGCACTTTATATCCAGCATAGCGTTGGATATCCCGTGCGGAACATGGAACAGCGCTCCGATGGGGCGGCTCATTCCATGTACGATGGTGACGGAGGCGTTGTTGATACATACCCCCGCCTCGTACGCCGCAATGAGCATCTGTTCCCGGGCGGTTTCGTTTTCCGGCTCGCTGTACGCCGTGGGGAGGTTCGCGAAAATCCGCTTCAGCGCGGACAGCGCAAAGGTGTCGGTGATGGGATTCGCCTTCCTGGAGGTGTAGCTCTCGATAGCGTGGGTGAGGGCGTCCATGCCGGTGGCGGCGGTCACTGACTTCGGCGCGGACAGCGTGTAGGAATAGTCCAGCACGGCGAGATCCGGAAGCAGTTTGTCGCCCTTCAGCAGCATTTTGATATCTTTTTCGGTGTCGGTGATTATCGTGAACTTCGTAGCCTCGGAGCCTGTCCCTGCCGTAGTCGGGATAAGCACCATCGACGGGAATTCTCCGTCGATCTCTTTTCCCATGTAGTCCGCGATGTTCCCGCCCAGCGCCGACATCGCGGCTATAGCCTTCGCGCTGTCAAGGGCGCTTCCGCCGCCGATGCCGATGACGTGGTCGCAGGAATTCTCATGATACGCCGCGACTCCCGCGTTTATCATTTCAACGGTAGGCTCGCCGGTTATGCCGTCGAAAACAACTCCCCCCGGCGCGTTTTTCAGAAGCTCCGCCGCCGCCTGCGACTTCGCGGTATGTTTTCCGGTGACGATAAGCGGCTTCTTTCCGTATTTCTCAAGCCCTGCGCGGGATAAAGCGCCCTTGCCTGCGATGGTCTTTCCGGGCAGCACGATCTGAAAATCCATGATGATTCCTCCTTGTTGTTCTGCACATATGTTTATTGCGGGTTTCCCCCTGCAACAATAACATACCACAAATCCCCGGGAATTTCAAGCCCTTTCCGGAAAACAGCCGCCAAAACGCGCCGTTAAGCCGATTGCGGCGATTGTTCCCCGGCACGGAACGCTCCGTGCTGGAGATCTCCGCCGTGCGCCCCGGAGCCTCTCACTGCCGCGCCGCGCCGCGCTTCACGGAGGAATTCCGCGCATGCGGCGCAAATATGCGGAGTTACGCCGCACCTGTTTTTTCATGCTCCGGCACAGTGCGCGCTTGACAATTCCCGCCTAAAGTGATATGATATCCTGGCGGGTGAAGGCACGGTGCCTCCGCCGCGCTGGAAAACAAAAAATTCATGGATAAGGAAATAAAATGAATACAAAGACGTGTTCTATACAAATGACAACAGGCTCGCTGTGGAAGAACATACTTCTGTTCAGCCTGCCGCTTATGATGACCCAGGTTCTGGAGGTGCTCTTTAACCTCAGCGACGTAGCGATAGCCGGGAAATTCGCGGACTACATAGCCCTCGGCGCGGTAGGCTCCACTACCCTGCTGGTGTCGCTCTTCACCGGGTTCCTCATCGGAATGGGCGCGGGCGTTAACGTCCGGGCGGCGCACAGACTGGGCGCAGGCGACGACGAGGGCGTCAGAATGACGGTGCACTCCTCGCTGCTGGTGTGCGGGATAATCGGGGGTATAGTCTGCCTGGTGTGCCTGTTCCTGGCGGAGCCTATGCTGACCCTCCTCAGGACGAAATCCGAGCTTATAACCGAGGCAGTGACCTACCTGCGGATATACTCCCTGGGAATGCCGGCGATGGCGGTGTACAACTTCGGCAGCGGAATACTCAGCGCCTGCGGCGAGACCAAGCGCCCGCTGATATACCTCTCGATAGCCGGAGCGCTCAATGTTGCGCTGAACCTGTTCTTCGTCATCTGCTGCGGAATGGCGGCTTCCGGAGTCGCGGCGGCGAGCGTTATCTCGCAGTACCTTTCGGCGGGGCTGATAGTGGTACACCTCGTGCGCCGCAGGGACTGCTGCGCGCTCAGACCCTCCCGGAAGTACATCAGCCGTAAGGCGTGCGCCGACGTGCTAATGCTGGGAATTCCGGCGGGTATACAGAACGCGGTTTTCGCCGTGGCGAACCTGTTCGTACAGACCGGCGTGAACCACTTCGACGCGATAACGGTTTCCGGAAACTCTGCGGCAGCCAACGCAGACGCGTTAATATTCAACGTCCAGGCGGCGATACACACCGCCTGCGCCAGCTTCATAAGCCGCAACCGCGGCGCCGGGAACCACTCCCGAATGATGAAGAGCTACGCCGTGAGCCTTACCTACTCCTTCGCGGCGGGCGCGATACTCGGCGGACTGCTCATGCTGTTCGGGCGGGGGTTCCTGTCGCTGTTCGCGAACGACGCGGAGGTAATAAACGCAGGAATGGAGCGGCTCTACATAATGGGCTGGAGCTACCCCATCGCCGCCTTCATGGACTGCACCATAGCCGCCGCCCGCGGGATAGGCAGGACAGTAGTCCCGACCATCATGGTGATAATGGGCTCCTGTGTGTTCCGGGTGGTGTGGGTGTACACTATATTCGCGCACTTCCAGACGATAACGTCGCTATACCTGCTGTACAGCTTCTCATGGGCGATAACCGCCGTGGCGGAGATAGCGTACTTCCTGCCCGCGAGCCGGAAATGCAGGTTCGCGGAAGATAAGCCGGCGCTCGGAAAATCTGCATGATTCCGGCAACAAACGGCGCCGGCTGTCGAAATAAACTATTGGTCGCCTCTAAAACCACATCTGTACTGTGTTGACGAAGGACGGCATTGAATACACTCCGATAATCAGCACGACAACGGCAATTATCAATTTCAGCATGGCGTTTTTATCGGTTTTTAGAGGTTCCCATAATAAACTGATTTGATTATAACACAAACTCACATGGATTTCAAGCATGCCGTTTTTACTAGTCGTTCGCATTTTTTGTCGAAACCGCATGAATAATTCCACGGAAAAGACAGACAATACCACCACAGGCAGAAATGCTGTTATTTTCAAACAACGGAGGAATTTATATATGAAAGCTACCGGAATCGTCCGCCGTATCGACGACCTCGGACGTATCGTTATCCCTAAGGAAATCCGCCGCACCATGCGTATCCGCGAGGGCGACCCCCTAGAGATCTACACCAGCCCCGACGGGGAGGTCATTTTCAAGAAGTACTCCCCGGTCGGGGAGATATCCTGCACGGCGTCGCAGTACGCCGACGTGCTGTCGAAGGTGGGTGGCTGTCCCGCCGTTATCTGCGACCGCGACCACGTTATCGCCGTATCCGGAATGGCGAAGAAGGAGGTCATCGAGCGCCGCGTTTCAGGCTCCCTGGAGGACCTCATCGAGCAGCGCAAGAGCCATGTCTACCGCTCCCGCGAGGATCAGCGGCTCAACCCCATCGAGGGTATCGACCGCTACGCGATAGCCGCCGCGCCTATACTCTCGCAGGGCGACGTCAACGGAGCCGTTATCATGCTCTCCGGCGACGACAACGAATTCGCAACGAACGAGCAGAGTGCGCTCGTCCAGGCTGCCGCAATGTACTTCGGCAAGCAGATGGAGGAATAAAAATACGGGAGGGTCAGCGCCCTCCCGCTTTTATTTCCTTTTCGCTTCGCAGTTTTAAGGCTCTCGTACCACAGATGTACGCATACCGCAGCAATACACACCGCCGCTACAAGTACGCCCGATATCAGCAGCGCCCTTTTACGCCCCGTCATGTCACACCACATATCGTCAGAAGCTCGTCGAGCGTCGTTATCGTGTAGTCCTGCCCGACTTCCAGCCCCCTGCCCTTCCGGTCGATGAGAACTGAACGGCAGCCCACATTCTGCGCCGTTTTGATGTCCTTGGGTTCGTCGCCCACAAATATGAACTGCTTCTCGTCAGCACCGAAATGCTCAGATATCTGGTGCACTCCCTCCGGATTCGGCTT
>ULQE01015036.1_pt1 | contig 13659 bp, 10 predicted proteins | sample 1954171 | NCBI WGS metagenome assembly ULQE01 (sample SAMEA4835647, study PRJEB28245) | human gut metagenome | biome: gut microbiome; material: fecal sample | place: Denmark | collected 2008
CTATGAGGAGTTTCGCAATTGGCTAATAGATATTAAAACGAAAGGAGGACACGCAGTATGCCATATTTTTCGGATGATATAATTGAAGAAGTGCGTTCCAGAAATGATATCGTGGATGTAATCGGACAGTATGTGCATCTGACGAAAAAGGGAAGCACCTATTTTGGACTGTGTCCTTTTCATAATGAGAAAACAGGATCATTTTCTGTTTCTCCGAATAAACAAATGTACTACTGCTTCGGCTGTGGAGCCGGAGGGAATGTTTTCACGTTTATGATGCAGTATGAAAACTTTACCTTCGGGGAGGCAATGGAAGCCTTGGCGGACCGGGCGGGTGTTGCCCTGCCAAAGCAGGAATATTCTGCCGCACAGAAGAGAGAGGCAGATAAAAAACAGCGGCTGTTGGAGATCAACAAAGAGGCAGCCAGATATTTTTATACATTATTGCGGAATGACCGTGGAAAACATGCACTCGCTTATTTCCAGAAAAGAGAATTGTCTGAGGAGACCATGAAAAAGTTTGGTCTGGGATATTCGGATCAGTACAGTGATGACTTATACCGGTATCTCCGTTCCAAAGGGTATGAGGATGAGATCTTAAAAGAGTCGGGGCTTGTGACAATCGATGAGAGACGCGGCGGCTATGACAAATTCTGGAACCGTGCCATGTTTCCGATTATGGATGTCCACAACAAAGTCATCGGTTTCGGTGGCAGGGTGATGGGCGATGGAGAGCCGAAGTATTTAAACTCACCGGAAACACCGATTTTTGATAAGAGCCGGAATCTGTATGGACTTAATTTTGCAAGGACCACAAAGAAACCACAGTTTTTATTGTGTGAAGGATATATGGATGTGATCGCGCTGCATCAGGCAGGATTTGACAATGCGGTGGCATCACTTGGAACTGCGCTGACGGCAGGACATGCGAATCTGTTAAAAAGGTACACCAAAGAAGTGTATTTAACCTATGACAGTGACGGCGCAGGGGTGAAAGCTGCACTCCGGGCGATTCCAATTTTAAAGGAAGTAGGGATTACGACAAAGGTAATTAATATGCGTCCGCACAAAGATCCGGATGAATTTATCAAGGCTTTGGGAGCAGAGGCGTATCAGGATCGTATCGATCATGCAGAGAACAGCTTTATGTTTGAGATACGCATTTTAGAGCAGCAGTACGACATGAAAGATCCGGAGAGCAAGTCAGCCTTTTATCATGAAGTGGCAAAGAAACTATGCTCCTTCACAGAAAAAATCGAGCGTGATATTTACATTCAGGCAGTCGCGGAAAAATATATGCTGCCAACGCAGGATTTACAGCGGCTTGTCGGTAAATACGGAATGCAGATGGAAGGCATCCGAAAACAACCAACCCAGTTAAAAACCGGTATCAATGAGAAAAACGCCTCCGCCAGAGGAATCAAAAAAGAAGATGGGATGAAGCAATCCCAGAAACTTCTTTTGACATGGCTCATAGAGAATACCGGATTATATCATAAGATAAAAAAATATATCGCACCGAAGGATTTTACGGAGGAGATATATCATAAGGTAGCTGAAGTATTATTCCAGCAGTTTGAGGAGAGCGGAGAAGCAAACCCGGCGAAGATCGTCAGCATGTTTCCTGATGAGGAGGCACAGAAAGAGATTGCGGCGCTTTTCAATGCAAGAATCCATGAGGTCGAGTCAAAAGAAGACCGGGAGAAGGCATTGAAAGAGACCATTATCCGCATCAAACAAAACAGTATCAAGTATCGGTCCGAGCATTTGGCACCGACAGATATGGCTGGTCTGATGCAGCTTGTAACAGATAAACGTGACCTGGAAGAATTGGAGAAATTGCATATTTCCATTGATTAGGGACAAAATAGTAGAAAACTTGAGAGGATGAACCAAAATGGCAAAAAAGACAGAAAACGAGGTAAAGGAAACCAAAAAAGAAGCAGCAGTGATGGATGAAGCTGCAAAAGAAAAGTTTCAGCAGAAGTTAAAAGATCTGTTAGCCTTGGCCAAAAAGAAAAAGAACATGTTGGAATACCAGGAGATCAGCGACTTCTTTGCGGACATGCAGTTAGAAGCAGAGCAGTTTGATAAAATTCTTGATTTTCTGGAAGCAAACAATATCGATGTACTTCGGATCACAGATGATGATTCTGATGATGAAATTTTACTCGATGTAGATGATGAAGACGAGATCGAAGTGGAAAAAATCGACCTTTCCGTGCCGGATGGCGTGTCCATTGAAGATCCGGTCCGTATGTATTTGAAGGAGATCGGTAAAGTACCTCTTTTAAGTGCAGAGGAAGAGATCGAGCTGGCAAAAAATATGGAAGCCGGTGCTGTGGCGAAGGAAAAGATCGCAATCTTAAAGAGCAGAGAAGAGAATGCAACAGAGGAAGAACTTGCAGAGATCAAAGAAGAGATCAAGAATTTGCAGAAAGATCTTGATGCAGGGGATGAGGCAAAGAAACGTCTTGCAGAAGCAAACTTACGTCTGGTTGTTTCCATTGCAAAAAGATATGTGGGACGTGGAATGCTGTTCCTTGATCTGATCCAGGAAGGTAACCTTGGTCTGATCAAAGCCGTGGAAAAATTCGACTACCGCAAGGGATATAAATTCTCTACTTATGCAACATGGTGGATCCGTCAGGCGATCACAAGAGCAATCGCAGATCAGGCGAGAACCATCCGTATCCCTGTCCATATGGTTGAGACGATCAACAAGCTCATCCGTGTTTCCAGACAGCTGCTTCAGGAGTTAGGACGTGAGCCAAGTCCGGAAGAGATCGCAGCAGAAATGAACATGCCGGTAGAGCGTGTGCGTGAGATCTTAAAGATTTCCCAGGAGCCGGTTTCCTTAGAGACACCGATCGGTGAGGAGGAGGACAGCCATCTTGGAGATTTTATTCAGGATGATAACGTACCTGTTCCGGCTGACGCCGCTGCATTCACACTTTTAAAAGAGCAGTTGGAGGAAGTACTTGGAACATTGACCGAGAGAGAGCAGAAAGTTCTGACACTCCGTTTTGGTCTGGAGGACGGCCGTGCAAGAACACTGGAAGAAGTTGGAAAAGAGTTCAATGTAACACGTGAGCGTATCCGTCAGATCGAAGCAAAAGCGCTCCGCAAACTTCGTCATCCAAGCAGAAGCCGCAAATTAAAGGATTACTTAGAGTAAAATGGTAAAGATTTCAAATCGTTTAATGACAGCCGCAGCTCTTGTCACACAGGGATATACACTGGCAGATGTTGGAACAGATCACGGATATATTCCAATCTATCTGTTACAGCAGAAGAAAATTCCAGCTGCAATTGCCATGGATATCAATGAAGGACCGTTAGAGCGGGCAAAAGAACATATTGCTTTATATGGATTGCAGGCATACATACAGACACGTCTCTCAGACGGTGTGGCAGCTTTGAAACCCGGCGAGGTGGAAGCTGTCCTCATCGCCGGCATGGGAGGCGGACTGGTCATGCATATCTTAAAAAACGGGGAAAAAGTCTGCCAGTCTGCGAAAGAACTCATCCTGCAGCCACAGTCCGAGATAGAGAATGTCCGTGAATTTTTACGGGAAGAAGGATATGCCATTCTCGCAGAGGACATGGTGTTGGAAGATGGAAAATTCTATCCGATGATGAAAGTGCAGTATCAGGGTGAAAATGCACAGAAAGCTTCGGAAGTGTTGAAACTTTCAGACCTTTATGGTGGATTACTCCTGCAAAACCGCCATCCCGTGTTGAAAACTTTCCTTGAAAAAGAAAAGCTCATATACACAGGCATCAAGGAGAATCTTGAAAAACAGCCGGCGTCAGAAAAAATCCGGACACGGCTTGCAGAAGTGGAAGACATACTGCATTATAATGAACTTGCATTACAGTTTTATGTATAAAAATTGGAGTGTATAATGTGAATATAGAGTTTGGAAAAGAAGAATCGAGAAATCGGTTCTTTTTTCTATCTAAAAGAGAAAATATAAAATTGTTTTCATATTGAGTACAAGAATATAATGTGATAAGATATATCCATAGATATGAAATTTATATATATGAATAAAAACGAGAGGAAAATAAAATGACGATCAGCGAGAGAATATTAAAAGTATTGAAAGACAGAAATATGACACAGGCTGAATTTGCAAAACAGGTTGGGATTGCGACCAGTACCATCAGCGAATGGAAAAAAAGAAAGACAAATCCTACTGCGGATAAGATCATGGATATTTGTAATGTATTGCAGATAACACCAGAACAACTTCTTACTGGAAAAGGTATCGAGGATGAAGAAAACATTAATGTTACAAGTCGTGAGAGTTGTTTTACGCCTTATGATATTCAATTGGTTCAAGATTATCATGGACTTAAGGAAGAACAGCAGAAGCGTCTGATGGCTTATATGGAGGCTTTAAAGAAGATACAAAGTCTTGAAGAAATATAAAATGAATTTGTATATTGTGATTCGGATTTGAGGTTTTGTTTTGGAACTTCAAAATAACCAGAGAGGAAATTTGATGAACGAAATTACCAATATAGTTGAGAAACCAACATTACTGAAGCAGGATATTGAACTATCAAAATTAATATATACGATTCGCGGAAAACAGATAATGTTAGATTGTGATCTGGCTATACTGTATGGTTATACAGTGAAAAGACTAAATGAACAAGTAAAGAATAATAAAAATAGATTTCCGGAAGATTTTATGTTTCAAATGACGAGGGAGGAAGTAAACGATTTGCGGTCGAAATTTCCGACCGCAAATATAAATCCCAAAAGCAGATATTTACCCCATGTTTTTACCGAACAGGGAATTTATATGTTGGCGACAGTGTTAAGTGGTGAAATTGCAGAAAAACAAAGTATTTTTATAATGCGTGCATTTCGCGAAATGCGGCATTTTATTTCAAGCAATGCTCTTTTGTTTGAAAGGATTAATGCTGTTGAACTGAAACAACTGGAATTACAAAAAGATGCGGAGGAAAATTTTACAAAAATATTTGAATATATATCCAATCATGAAGAGGAATGTCAGAAGATTTTTTTTGACGGACAGATATTTGATGCTTTCAGTTTACTCACAAATATTATTACTCATGCCCAAAAGGAGATAATTCTTATTGACGGATATATTGATATTATTACGTTGAACATTTTGGCTAAGAAGAATATAGGGGTGAATGTTTATACATACACGTTGCCTAATACAAAGTTATCGGCTCAGGATATAGCAAATTTTAATGCACAGTATCCAACACTTACCGTAAAAAAAACAGCATCTTTTCATGATAGGTTTCTGATTATAGATGGTAAAGAAGGATATCATATTGGAGCTTCTCTAAAGGATGCCGGTAAGAAATGTTTTGGCATAAACAGAATAGAAGGAGTCGAGGACATTAAAGATATAATAACTAAAGCACAGCAGACAGGGAAATAAAAGGGGAGTATAATCCCCTTTATTTCAAAAACATCCGCATCATCTTTTCTTTCAATCCGGTATATTTCTGATACCGGATCGGCAGATCCATCCACGTTTTCTTATCGACAATACTGCGGTAATGGCTGAAGGTTTCAAATCCACCCCTGCCGTGGTAGCTGCCCATGCCGCTCTCACCGACACCGCCGAATGGCATATCGCTCGTTGCAAGATGAATGATCGTGTCATTGATACAGCCGCCGCCAAAACGGCAGGTATCTAAGACCTTCTTCTGTGCAGCCTTGTCCTCACTGAAAAAATAAAGCGCAAGCGGATGAGGGTGGGATTCCACGGTATCAAGCGCTTCGTCTAATGTGTCGAAGGTGAGGATCGGAAGCAGTGGTCCAAAGATCTCTTCGCCCATCACAGCGTCGTCCCACGTAATATTATTGAGAACGGTAGGCGCAATGCGGAGCGATTCAGGCTCTGACTGTCCTCCGTATACAAGCTTTTCCCCATTGATCAGCCCGAGAATGCGTTCAAAATGCTTTTCGTTGATGATCTTTCCATAATTCGGATTTTTCAGAGGTTCTTTCCCAAACTGCTTTTCAATCTCAGCTAAAATCGCAGTGATAAGCTCATCGCGGATGCGCTTGTCACAGAGAATATAATCCGGCGCAACACAGGTCTGTCCGCAGTTTAAATACTTGCCGAAGACAATACGCTTTGCGGCAAGCCGGATCTTAGCGGTGGAGTCAACGATACATGGGCTCTTTCCGCCAAGCTCTAACGTGACAGGAGTTAAATATTCAGCCGCATGGCGGAGTACCTCCCGTCCGACAGTCTTTCCGCCGGTGAAAAAGATCATGTCAAAACGCTGCTGTAACAATGCCTGATTTTCTGCGCGGCCGCCATCGACCACTGCAACATAATGTGCCGGAAAACATTCTTCGATCATGGTTTTCATGACATCGAACGTGCAAGGGGCGTAGGCGCTTGGTTTTACGACCGCAGTATTCCCGGCTGCTATGGCATCGATCAGCGGATCGAGTGTCAGTAACACCGGGTAATTCCATGGACTCATGATCAGCACAGTTCCGTAAGGGGAAGGGGAGCGGAAACTCTTTGCTGCAAACTGGGCGGCCGGGGTGGAAACACGTTTGCTGCGCATAAGGCTGCGGAGATGCTTCTGCATCCAGGTAAGCTCCGACAGCGTCAGCCCGATCTCACACATATAGCTCTCCATACGGCTCTTTCCAAGATCCTCCTTCAATGCCGCAGCGAGGTCGGCTTCATGGCGGATCATAGCCTCCTTCAAACTTTCTAACTGTTTCAGTCGGAATTCCGCCGGAATCGTTTTGCCACTGGAAAAAAAGTGGTTCTGTTGTTGTAAAATATCCTTGATCTCCTGCTCGGTCATGAGGATTCCTCCTTTTATCTTCCGGATCGATCAGACAATCACCTGTTCTGACTCAACCTGTATCCGTACATCTGATACTTATATACTATCGAAAATAACATACTTCTGCAAGTGTTTTACTTCCGGGCAGACAGGAAAAACAATTCTTGAAAAACGGCGCTTATAATGCTACAGTAATAATACTGATGATCTGCAGCAGAGATCATGGCGCAGATCAGTTTGACAATAATGTGACTGCCGGATACGAAGGGCAGATTACGGAAAGGCATGGAAAATGAAATGAACGATTATAAAATAGGCACAAAATGTGTACAGGCAGGATATACCCCGGAGAATGGACAGCCGCGGCAGATCCCGATCATCCAGTCTACCACTTTCAAATACAGCACCAGTGAGGACATGGGAAAACTGTTTGATCTTGAGGCATCCGGATATTTCTATACACGGCTGCAGAATCCGACGAATGATCATGTCGCAGCCAAGATCGCAGCAATGGAAGGCGGCACAGCCGCAATGCTGACCTCAAGCGGACAGGCAGCGAACTTTTTTGCCATATTCAACATATGTGAGAGTGGAGACCATATTGTGGCATCATCCTCGATCTACGGCGGAACCTTCAACCTCATTGCAGTTACGCTTGCCAAAATGGGGATCACGGCAACCTTCGTGTCTCCTGACGCATCGGAGGAGGAGTTGAACGCTGCATTCCGTCCGAACACAAAGCTGATGTTTGGCGAGACGATCGCCAATCCGGCATTGACAGTATTAGATATTGAGCTCTTTGCAAAAACAGCACATGCGCACGGCGTACCTCTTATCATAGACAATACATTTCCAACTCCGGTCAACTGCAGACCATTTGAGTGGGGTGCGGATATTGTGACACACTCCACCACCAAATACATGGATGGACATGGTGCGGCAGTAGGCGGTGCGATTGTTGACAGCGGAAAATTCGACTGGATGGCACACGCAGACAAATATCCGGGACTTTGTACACCGGATGAGAGCTACCATGGCGTGACCTATGCAGAAAAATTTGGCAATGAGGGCGCATTCATCACAAAATGTACAACACAGCTTATGCGTGATCTCGGATGCATCCAGTCGCCACAGAATGCATTCCTGTTAAACCTTGGACTGGAGTCACTGCATGTGCGTATGCCTAAGCATGTGGAAAACGGTCAGGCAGTTGCAGAATTTCTGGAAAAACATCCAAAGGTAGCCTATGTGAACTATCCGGGACTGCCTTCCAGCAAATACTATGAACGTGCCAGAAAATACCTGCCACACGGCGGATGCGGTGTCGTTTCATTCGGATTAAAGGGCGGCAGGGAGGCTGCGTCTGCTTTTATGCAGAACTTAAAGCTTGGAGCAATCGAGACACATGTGGCAGATGCAAGAACCTGCTGTCTGAATCCGGCAACCTCCACGCACAGACAGATGACAGATGAACAGCTGAAAGAGGCTGGTGTTCCGGCAGAGCTGATCCGGATAAGTCTCGGTTTAGAGGATAAGGAAGATCTGATCGCAGATATTTCGAATGCGTTGGATGCGATCAGGGACTAATATGCAGAAAAAAGAAAGTGCAGAGAGAAAAATGAGTAAGATAAAAACAAAAAAAGTGCTGACACCGGAGCAGAAGAAAAAGCGCATCCGCAACATCATCATTGTCGCAGTGATCCTTGTGGCAGCATCCGTTGCAACTTACTGGATGCAGCCGCAGAACAAAGCGCTGGCAGAGAGTGAAGTGTTCAGCGAAGAGGAAGTGAAAGCACAGGCGGAAAAAATCATAGGGCTTTTAAATGCAGAGGATTTTGACACCCTGCAAAGCCTTGTTGTCCCGGACATGCAGGAGATCATGAACAAAGAGCGCATGGACGAGGGAAAGGCGCGGATCTCGGAAGACTGGGGAGATTTTGTTTCCATTGAAACAATGCAGGATGCGGAGATCATACAGAGAGGTGCGCATATCGCAGCCGTTTACGTGACCGCAGAGTATGAAAACATCGAGGTGCATTACACACTGGCGTTCAACGAGGACATGAAGCTTGCGTCCTTCGGGATCCAATAGCCGGATCATTCCTGCGGAAACATATAGGAAAAATAAACATCCTTAAAATTAGCGTAATTGTCTCTTGAAATCGGAATCTGTGCGCCGGATTTTGTGAAGAGAGAGGTTTTACCGAACTTTTCCACGCAGCTTAACGCTGCAATATAGCTGCGGTGGCATTTATAAAACCCTTTTTCCACTGTGAAAATTGTTTCACACTGGTGAAAGGGTTCTTTTATGGAGACCACCGAGCCGTCTTTCAATGTGACTAACACATTCTTATTCTGCGCTTCCAGATATTCGACATCCTGAAAATAAATCGACTGGTAGCCGGAATCTGTTCTTGCCGCGAAATGAGCCATGGAAGCCTTGTGGACTTCGTACCAGCTGTCAAGGACCGCGTGGAAACGCACTTCGTCAAGAGGTTTCAACAGATACCAGAAAGTGCGGACTTCATAAGATTCCAGCGCAAATTCCGGTGAGGAAGTCAGAAAAATGATCGGAACGTGCGGGTCATGCTGGCGCAGTTCGCGGGCGGTATCCATGCCGCTCAAAAGGGGCATGATCATATCAAGCAGGATCAGATCCATGCCATAAGCCCTGTGTGCGGAGATCAGTTCGTCACCGTTTGTGAACCGGTAGAGCTGCAGTGTCAGCTGATGCGCCCGGCACCAGGAATCAAGACTGTCTGAAAGCAGATCCAAAAATTCAGTTTCATCATCACAAATCGCAATCTTTACCATAATAAATTTCCTCGCTTAAAGAATAATGCGGACTACAAAGTCCTCACCTTCCATGTAAAACTGGTACTGTCCATGTTCCTTCTCGACATAATAAATGACGCTTTGGACACCGATACCGTGATTCTTTGCCGTTGTAACCGGGATACCGTTTGAAAAAACAGGTGTCTCTGAAGCCGGATTCTTCTGCAGGATCAGAAGGTGGTTTCCCTTTTCGAAAATGCTCAGATGCACGATACGTTTTTCCACAGGGAGCTTCGTGACCGCATGCATGGCATTTTCCAGAAGGTTGGAAAGGATCGCACAGAAAGTCATCTCAGAGCAGCAGAGTGTCTGCGAAGTCTGGATCTGTACGTCAAAAACGATCTGATTTTCCGCAAACCGTGTCTGGTAAATGGAAAGAACCGAATTCAGCAGCTCATTTCTGCAGAAAGAGTGGATGACAGTGTCGTCATATTGCTTATTGATCTCCTGAATATAATCAAGTGCGCGCTCCGGTTCCTGCTGGGAGATAAAAGTCTGGATGGCGGCAAGATGATGGCGCATGTCGTGCCGCAGGATCTTCATGCGCTGTTCGCTGCTGCGGACCTGCTCGATCTCCGAATGCAGGGAGTTCAACTGCATATTGGTAAGCTGACCGTACTGTTCAGCGCGGTTTTTCAGCTCATATTCCTGAAAATAGACGAACAGGAAAATGACATAGGAAATACACATGGCAAATGCGAGAAATTCCACGACCACCTTATTTCCGGAGTAGAGAAGCATGGAGAACTTTGTGGTAGAGTAATCAAACACATAATAGACAAATGGCATTGCCCCGAGGATATACAGCTCCCGGTCAGATTTTGCAAAAAGCAGTGCGGTAGTCTGGCACAGATACCGGCTTAAGAAAGCGAAAACGGCAACAGTCACGATAATCCTTACCAGATAATAAACCCAGTCCAATCCGCTCAGGGATAAGGCAAAAATACCTGCCCAGTTGCTGAACTGGCAGCACAGATAGGCGGTCATAATAGAGATTATGGAAGGCAGCCAGCGGAAACGGTAATAAAACACCAGCAGCAGAAAAAGCGGCAGATGCACGAAAATCGGATAGACGGCTTCCGTGAACAACGAACCGAATACCGTATTACAGATCAGAAAGAAAAGTCCGGATACTGCTCCACCGCCAAGAAGAATGCAGACATTTTTCTTATTCTGTTTTACCCCGAGAAAAAAGGCGGACAGAAAAATGCCAAACAGCATTGTCGTTAAGTGGTGTGTATAAGTTAAAATCTGAAGCAGCATGTGGCAGTCCTCCTTGTTTCACAGTTATGATACATCCATTATAAAAAATTCGGAAAACCAAAGCAAGCCTGCATCTTACAATTCACGCCATATAATTACAACTCACGCCGAAATCCGGGTTTTGGGTGAACGCTGTGATAAAATGAAAAAAATGGTAAAGTGCCATATTGTGAAAAAATAAACAAATGCAGGAGGAGAATACACATGATAAGAAAAAAGAGAATGGGCAAAGGAATTGCAAAAATTCTTTCCGGTTTACTGGTATTCGGAATGGTGGCAGGGCTTGTACCGACAGTACCGGGCGGAACAGTGCATGCGAAGGCTGAAGGGGAAAGTGAGCCGGGCGTGACAGCAGAACAGAGTGAGGAGAATGTTCCGCATACACATTGCGAATGTGGTACAGGAGAACTTTCGGCTGGAGGTCATACCTATCATCATACGACGCAGACATGGACAGGGATTGACGATCTTAGCAAAATAACGAAAAAGGGTGAGTATTATCTGACAAAGGATATAACGATTAACAGTGTATGGGAATGCCCAAATAGCGTAGAATTATGCCTGAATGGACACAGTATTACGCGCAATGCTGAAGCGACTGATGGTAGTTTCGGTGGGAATGCTGTTATTAAAATAAACAGAAACACTAGTTTTGCCCTTACGGATTGTCAGAAAACGGTTGGAACTATTACTCATGCGGAAGGAGTAAGCGGTGAAGGTGTTTATAATGCTGGATTTTTTATCATGTATAATGGAAAGATTTCCGGTAACAACAGTAGTGGTGTTAATGCTCAGTCCCTATTTGAGATGTACGATGGAATGATATGCAATAATAAAACATCTGATCTTGGAGGAGGAGTATACGTTTCTCACTTAGGAGAGTATGAGTACAACTTTGAGATGTACGGCGGCGAAATCAGCGATAATGAAGCAGAGAACGGTGCCGGTGTATTTATTGGAGGAAAGAAAGTTGCCATGAACGGTGGGATTATTTCTCGTAACAAGTCCACAAATGATGGTGGAGGGGTATATAATGAAGATGGCACATTTGAGATGTCTGGAGGCGAAATCTCTAATAATACTACCACTAATTTTGGTGGAGGCGTCTTCAACAAGAGAGGCATATTCACTATGTCTGATGGAACAACGATTAGTGGAAATAAAGCAATGTATGGTGGAGGTGTCTATAAGGAGAGTGGAACATTCACTATGTCCGGAGGAACAATAACCGGTAATGAATCAGCCGGTATGTCAGCAAATGCGTCAGGTGGAGGAGTGTATAATGACGCAGATGCATTCACTATGTCCGGAGGTACAATAACCCAGAATAAATCACAATGTGATGGTGGAGGAGTATATAATAAAAGTGGCACATTTGAGATGTCTGGAGGAGCAATAACTGATAATGAAACAAAAGAGTATGGTGGAGGGGTATGTAATGAGGATGGCACATTTGAGATGTCCGGAGGTGAAATAACTCGTAATAAATCAGAAAAGAATGGTGGAGGAGTACAGCATGCATCGCAAGAACCTTTTAAAATGAGTGGTACGGCTAAGATTACCAATAACACGGCTATTTCAAATGGAGGCGGTGTTTTAGTAGCAAGAGGATATGCAATAACTTTGGGTGGTGAGGTAGAGATTACTGGAAATAAAGTTGGAGACAACAGAGATAATAATCTATATCTTGGTCGGGAAACAACGGTGCAAACAGACTCTCTGACAGGAAAAGAAACAATAGGCGTGACTACATATAATTCACCAACAGATGATTCTCCGGTTACAATTACCAGTAATCCTGCAAGTGCAGGCTGTTTTTTCTCTGATAATAGTGCTTACGAAATAGGTACGAATGCGGTAGATGGAGTTGTATTAAAATGCAAAGAAAAATTACCTATTGTACAGGATCCTGTCCCAAACAGATTTACATATGATGGAACAGAACATGCTGGTATTGAATTAGGTGAAAATTATATAGTTGCTAGTGGAACAAATAGTGCAACAGATGCAGGTACTTATGAGGTGATTATAAAACCGTCTGCTGGCAAAACATGGGAAGATGGAACAGCAAACGAAAAGACTTTTAACTGGGAAATCACAAAAGCATCGCAGAATGCTCCTACTGGTCTGGTGGGAGAGAAACCTACTACCGCAGGTGGCAGTGACGGTAAGATTACAGTCGTGAATGAGAATATGGAATACCGTAAATCCGGGGACAGCTCATATATAGACTGCACCGGCAAAGAGATTACCGGACTTTCTGCAGGAACCTACGAGGTAAGATACAAAGGGGATAAAAATCATGAGGAAAGTCCAGCCTTTGTGGTAACAGTTCCGGATGCAGATAAGCCTGTTTATATCTTGGAAATTATCAATGGTACAGGTAATGGAACGTATGTGGAGGGTACTGTTGTAACGATTACAGCAAATCCGGCTGCAGATGGAAAAGTATTTGATAAGTGGGTGAAGATGTATGGCGACGCAGTTATTGCTGATGAGAATAGTGCGACAACTACTGTGACAACCAAAATAGCACCAACCCAGATTCAAGCAACCTATAAGGACAGTGAGACAATACCAACACCGAATCCGGAGCCGACGCCGAATCCAAATCCGGGACCTGAGCCAACCCCAACGCCGACTCCAAATCCTACACCGGAAGCAACAACCCCGACACCGGATCCGGCACCGGCGACATCAACTCCGGCTGCATCAACCACAACGGCACCGGCATCTTCGGCAGCT
>ULQE01032984.1_pt1 | contig 13440 bp, 9 predicted proteins | sample 1954171 | NCBI WGS metagenome assembly ULQE01 (sample SAMEA4835647, study PRJEB28245) | human gut metagenome | biome: gut microbiome; material: fecal sample | place: Denmark | collected 2008
TCCAGCTTTGTCAGAATCACGCCGTCAATGCCTAATGCCTCGTTAAAGCTCTTGGCCACATTCACAGCGTCCTGACCGGTCATGGCGTCAATCACCAGCAAAATCTCGTGCGGGTGAACAGTGGAGCGAATGTTTTGCAGCTCCGCCATCAGCGTCTCATCCACATGCAGACGACCGGCGGTATCCAGCAGCACATAGTCGTTGCCGTGATCCCGCGCGTACTTTACTGCCTCATCGGCAATGGTCACCGGGTTCTCCGTGCCCATTTCAAACACAGGCACATCCACCTGGGCGCCTACCACCTGCAATTGCTTAATGGCTGCGGGTCGATACACATCGCAGGCCACCAGCAAGGGTCGGTGCCCTTCTTTCTTCAACTTCTTTGCCAGTTTGGCAGAATGGGTGGTTTTACCGCTGCCCTGCAAGCCGCACATCATCACAACCGTCGGCGGGTGATTGGCAATGGCCAACCGGGACTCCGTGCCGCCCATCAACTCCGTTAACTCCTCGTTGACGATCTTGATGACCATTTGGCCGGGGGTCAGGGACTCCATCACATCCGCACCGATGGCACGCTGGGTCACCTTGGCGGTGAACTCCTTGGCCACCTTATAGTTGACATCCGCCTCCAGGAGCGCCATACGCACCTCGCGCATAGCTTCCTTTACATCGGACTCTGTAAGCTTGCCCTTGGCACGCAGCTTTTTAAATGAATTTTCCAGCCGTTCGCTGAGCCCTTCAAATGCCAAGTTCTACACTTCCGTTCTTTTTATCATTCGCAAAGATAAGCGGTCAGGGCCTTGATCCGGGCCACATTGTCGTTGATCTCCCGGGACAGTGTGTGCGACAGATTATACGCGTTAATGGCCTCGGCGCACTGCTCGATTTCTTCCAGTCCCTTCTTCAGGATCTCGAACTTCTTAGCCAGACCCAAGCGACTCTCCATCTCAAACAGCTGGTTCTCCGCCCGCTTGATGGCATCGCGCACGCCCTGGCGGGTAATGCCCTCATTCTCTGCAATCTCAGAAAGCGAAAGGTCCTCGTCATAGTAATACACCAAAAAATCGTGCTGCTTTTGGGTCAACATTTCGCCGTAAAAATCCAGCAAAAAAGAAACTTCCAAATTCTTGGCCAAGGACGCCCTCCCCTTTCTTAGTCTCTTTCGCTGTAAAGTGAAAGTTCTTTACAGCAAGGGGTATTATACTAAAACCGGGCCGCCTTGTCAACTGCTCTCTGCATATTTTTTGCAACAAAATTTACGAAAATAGCGCTTGACACAAGCGATGGTGCACCGCAAAAGCGCCACCCCACCGGATAGTGGTGCGCGCCGAAAAAGCAAAAGACACGATTTGTTTACAAAATCGATACAAATCATTGACAACCTGTCGCCTAATACATTATAATAGTCAAAGTCCAAAAAACACGGAGGTACTGTACATGAATCCATTGCATGAATTTGCAGCGCTGTTCTCCAACTTCGGCAACATTGATCCCCGTATGATCGTGATGTGGGTGGTTGGCGGCGTGCTGGTCTACCTTGCCATTAAGAAGGAAATGGAACCCACCCTGCTGCTGCCCATGGGCTTCGGCACCATTTTGGTGAATCTGCCCCTCAGCGGCGCTATTACCCAAGCCGGGGCGGAGGAAGGCCCCATATCCGTACTGTTTGATGCAGGCATTGCCAACGAGCTGTTCCCGCTGCTGCTGTTTATCGGTATCGGCGCCATGATCGACTTTGGCCCGCTGCTGAAGAACCCGTGGCTGATGCTCTTCGGTGCAGCCGCCCAGTTCGGTATTTTCTTCACTTTCTTTGTGGCCGGCTTCTTCTTTGATATTAACGACGCCGCGTCCATCGCCATTATCGGCGCTGCCGACGGCCCCACTTCCATCTTTGTGGCCAATACACTGCATTCCAAGTATCTGGGCGCCATTATGGTGGCTGCGTCCTCTTATATGGCGCTGGTGCCCATTATCCAGCCGCCGGTGATCAAGGCTGTAACTTCCAAGAAAGAGCGCCTGATCCGTATGAAATACCATGCAGGTGATGTAAGCAAAACCACCAAGATTGTGTTCCCCATCGTGGTAACGGCCGTTGCCGGTTTGGTGGCGCCTAAATCCGTTGCACTGGTAGGCTTCCTGATGTTTGGTAACCTGATCCGCGAGTGCGGCGTGCTCAACCAGCTGTCTGAGACGGCGCAGAACGCCTTTGCCAACATTATTACAATCCTGCTGGGTCTGACTGTTGCTGCCAAAATGCACTATCAGGACTTTGTATCCTGGCAGACCCTGATGATCCTGGGTCTGGGTCTGGTTGCCTTCATCTTTGATACCGTAGGCGGCGTAGTGTTTGCCAAGTTCATCAATCTGTTCCTGCCCAAGGAGAAGAAAATCAACCCCATGATCGGTGCAGCCGGTATCTCCGCATTCCCCATGAGCGGGCGTGTGGTCAACCAAATGGGCCTGAAAGAGGACCCGCAGAACTTTCTGTTGATGTACTCCATCAGCGTCAATGTTTCCGGCCAGATCGCCTCCGTTATTGCCGGCGGCCTGATCCTGACCCTGGTATCGTAAGGAGGATATGATATGCAGACTTTATTTGCTTCTCTGCTGGCTGTGGTTACCATGGCCATTCACGCCCAGTCCTGGAAAACCACCCTGCCGAATATGCTCTTCGGTATGATCGGCATCTTTATCGTGATCGGCATGATCATTCTTGTCACCTATGGGCTGAACAAAGCCTTTTCCAAAAAGAAGAAGGACGACAAGGACGAGAAATAAAAACAAAACGAAACCCAAAGGCGCTCGGCAAGTCCGGGCGCTTTTTCTGTGCAAAAAACAGGGTTGCAAAATGCGACGGTCTATTGTATAATATAGGCAAATTCAAACGCTATGACGAAGAAAAGTAGCGCTCCCCCTGCTGTTTAGAGAGTCGCGGTCCCGGCTGAAAGCCGCAGCACAGCAGCCTGCGTGAAGTTCCCTTCCGAGCGGTTTTGCTGAACCACAGTAGGCAAAAACGGTGTGAGCACCGTTATCAGGCTCAAAGAGTGTTTGCTCCGATTGGCACTTGCCAACTTGCAAAAAACAGGGTGGTACCGCAGGTAATTCCGACTTGTCCCTATACGAACGGGGCAAGTCGTTTTTTATTTGCACACTGCCGCGAGCAATACAGAATGAAAGAAAGGATACGAAGATGAAAGCACAACTGGAACAAATCCGCCGGGCCGCCAAAGAAGCACTGGCCTCCTTTGACAGCGCCGAACAGCTGGAAAAAGCCCGTATTCAGTACTTGGGCAAAAAAGGCGAGCTGACCGCTATTTTGAAGCAAATGGGCAAGCTGTCTGCCGAGGAGCGCCCGGTGATCGGCCAACTGGCAAACGAAATTCGTAAGGACATTGAGGACACCATCGCCAACAAGTCTGCAGAGATCAAGAAGGCAGCCCAGGAGAAGCGGCTGGCTGAGGAAACCCTGGATGTGACCATGCCCGGCACTCTGCCGCAGATTGGCTACAAGCACCCGCTGTCCATCGTCCTGGACGAAATCAAGGACATCTTTATGGGCATGGGCTTTGACATCGCCGAGGGCCCGGAGGTGGAGTACGACTACTACAACTTTGAGGCACTGAACATCCCCAAAGACCACCCGGCCAGAGACACCCAGGACACCTTTTATATCAATGACAACATCGTACTGCGAACCCAAACTTCTCCGGTACAGATCCGTGTAATGGAAAAAACACAGCCCCCCATTCGAATCATTGCCCCGGGCCGTGTATTCCGCTCCGACGCGGTAGATGCCACCCACTCTCCCCTGTTCCACCAGATCGAGGGCTTGGTGGTAGACAAGGGCATTACCATGGCAGACCTGAAAGGCACGCTGGAGACCTTTGCCAAGCGGCTGTACGGCGAGGATACAAAAATTCGCCTGCGTCCCCACCACTTCCCCTTTACGGAACCCAGCTGCGAAATTGATGTAAGTTGCTTTAAGTGCGGCGGCAAGGGCTGTCCCTTCTGCAAGGGCGAAGGCTGGGTCGAGATCCTCGGCGGCGGCATGGTGCACCCCAAGGTGTTGAAAAACGGCGGCGTAGACCCGGATGTATACAGCGGCTTTGCCTTTGGCGTAGGCCTGGAGCGGCTGGTGCTGTTCCGCTTTAATATTGACGATATGCGTTTGCTGTATGAGAACGATATGCGTTTTCTGTCCCAGTTTTAAGGAGGTGCAAATATGATTTTATCCAGAAAATGGGCCAACGATTATGTGGACCTAACTGATATTGACAACAAGACCTTTTGCGACGAAATGACCCTGTCCGGCTCCAAGGTAGAGGGGTATGAAGTGGAAGGCAGTGCCATTGAGAATGTAGTTGTGGGCCAGGTGCTTTCTATGGAGAAACACCCGGACTCCGACCACCTGTGGGTGTGCCAAGTGTCCGTAGGCGACGATCAGCCGCTGCAAATCGTCACCGGCGCCCAGAACTTAAAGCCCATGGACATTGTGCCGGTGGCACTGGTGGGTGCTACGGTGATCAACCGCAAAGACCATAAGTTAGAAAAAATCAAAAAGGGCAAGCTGCGAGGCGTTGCTTCTGCCGGTATGCTGTGCTCCTTTGACGAACTGGGTTTGACCCAAAACGACTTCCCTTACGCCTGCGCCGACGGTATTTTTGTACTGGGGGACGACTGCGACAAGACCCTGGGCATGGATATTCACAAAGCCATCGGCTATGACGACACCTGCGTTGAGTTTGAGATCACCTCCAACCGGTGCGACTGCCTGTCCGTAACCGGTTTGGCCCGTGAGGCAGCGGCCACCTTTGACCGGCCTTTCACATTGCCGGAGCCGGAAGTGAAGCCCGGCCACGGCAATGTAAACGACCTGCTGCAAGTGCATATTGAAGACGGCGAAAAGTGCTACCGTTACACTGGCGCCGTAGTAGAGAATGTGCGGGTTAAGGAGTCACCCCGCTGGCTGCGGGAGCGACTGCGTGCCTGCGGCGTGCGCCCCATCAGCAACATTGTAGATATTACCAACTATGTGATGCTGGAGTACGGCCAGCCCATGCACGCCTTTGACCTGCGTTACCTGGTGGGCAACACAGTGAATGTGCGTAACGCCAAGGCCGGCGAGACCATCACCACCCTGGACGGCGAGACCCGGGAGCTGACGGAGAATATGCTGGTGATTGCCGATACGGAGAAGCCTGTGGCCGTTGCCGGCGTAATGGGCGGCGAATACAGCGGTATTATGGACGACACCACCACCATCGTATTTGAGTCCGCCTGCTTTAACGGCACCTGCGTGCGCCGCACCGCCAAGGCGTTGGGTATGCGCACTGAGGCCTCTGCCCGGTACGAAAAAGAGCTGGATCCCAACCAAACCATGTGCGCCTTAAAGCGTGCCCTTCAACTGGTACAGCTGCTGGACGCCGGCGATGTGGTAAACGGCGTGGTGGACTGCTGCAAGAAAGCCAAAGAGCAGGTCACCGTGGACTGGGACTACCAGTGGATCAATCGGTTCATCGGCTTTGATCTCAGCGAGCAGCAGATGATCGATATTCTGAAGAAGATCGAATTTGATGTGCGCGACGGCAAGGTCTATGCTCCCACCTTCCGCAATGATATTGAGCACCTGGCAGACCTGGCGGAAGAAGTGGCCCGGTTCTACGGCTTCCACAACATTCCCAACCACATGCTGCAAGGCGCCGCCAACGGCAAGCTGACCCACCGCCAGTCCTTTGAGCGCAAGCTGGGCAACACGCTGCTGGCCTGCGGCTGCACCGAGGTATCCACCTTTAGTTTTATCAGCCCCAAAGCTTATGACAAGATCTGTCTGCCCCCGGACAGCGAACTGCGCAACTCCATTGTAATCCTAAACCCCCTGGGCGAGGACACCAGCATTATGCGCACCACCATCCTGCCCTCTATGCTGGATGTGCTGTCCTTTAACTACAACCACAAGACGGAGGCCGCTTGTATGTACGAGATGGGCACCGTTTACACCCCCACCACCCCGGACAAACTGCCCATCGAGAGTCAAAAGGTCACCATCGGTATGTACGGCAACGGCGCAGACTTCTTTGCGCTGAAAGGCATTGTGGAGAAGCTGCTGGACTGCCTGCATGTGGATCACTACGATGTGGAGCCGGTAAAAGATAACCCCACCTTCCACCCGGGCCGTACCGCCGCCTTCACTATGGACGGCAAGGTGCTGGCTACCCTGGGCGAAGTGCACCCCACCGTGACAGAGAACTACGCCATTGGCACCCGGGTTTATCTGGCGGAGCTGGATGTAAACACCGCTTATGAGAACGAAAGCGGCACCCGCACCCACAAGCCCCTGCCCAAGTACCCGGCCAGCAACCGGGACCTGGCCTTTGTATGCGACAAGGAGATCCCGGTGCTGAAGTTGCAGCGTGCCATCGGCGAGGCCGTAGGCAAGACCCTGGAGAGCGTCAAGCTCTTTGATGTGTACCAGGGTGAGCAGATTGAAAAGGGCAAAAAGAGCGTGGCGTTTAACATTCGTATGCGCGCCCATGACCGCACCCTTACCGATGATGAAGCCGACGCTGCTATGAAGCGGGTGGTCAAAGCCCTGGACAAAATGGGCATCAGCCTGCGGAGTTGACCGAAAAAAAGGACAACTGCCCGGTAATTTGACCGGAATATTGGAATTTTTGCATTTTAATATTGTAATTATTTCAAAAAATGTATATAATGATGTGTACGGAGGTGACTTTACCGTGACAGATAAGACCATGACATTTAGAATCGGTGATGAAAAAGAGGATGTTATGAAGGATACCTTAACCCAGGTGTTTGACGCCCTGCGGGAAAAGGGGTACAATCCCATTAACCAGATCGTAGGCTATCTGCTGTCTGAGGATCCCACCTACATCACCACCCACAACAATGCCCGCAGCCTGATCCGCCGGATCGACCGGGACGAGTTGTTGGCCGCTATGGTAAAGTCCTACTTAGATTAAAACGAAGGAGGCGTTCCCTTGGCGAAGAAAGGCGAATTCTTGGAATACAAAGGCAGACCGCTGGTACGCTGCGGCAACACCATTTACTACGGCAGTATGGCCGACCCGTTCGTTGTGTGCCTGAAGGTACAGAGTGAGAAGAAGCAGGGTGACCAAACCATTGCCGACAAAGTGATCATTCAGCTGCTGAATACGGACGAGCAGATCTCGCCCAAAGAGCAGGTGGTCAAAAAGAGCGAAAAGACCGGCCTGTTCAACGCGCTGGATCTGGGTGCCGTTTGGCTGGAAAGAGCCTTAAAGAAAAACGCGTAATCCCAAGTAACCAAAAGAACCGAGTGCAGTTTGCACTCGGTTTTCTTTATTGCCTGTTTCCGACGGCCTGCTCTTATTGCGGATTGCACAAGGGCGGGGGTGATTTTTTATGCAATATGTGAATTGACTTCACCGGATCGACAACTTATAATTAAGATAAGGGTAATTTTACGCACTTTTGCAACGGAAGGGGCAACTGGATATGAAGAAGAATTTACGCAGCCTATTGTGCGCTCTGCTGGCACTGGTGCTGGTGTGTTCCTGCGCCGGCGCGGCCTTCGCCAAGGACAACGGCGCCACACCGGTAATCTCTGTGCACGGCATGGGCGGCTCCGGCCTGTACCTAAACCCGGGCACGGAGGATGAGCAGCAAGTGGGCGTGTTTGACGCCAAAAGTCTGCTCAGCCGCGGCGGACTCATCCAAAATGTGCTTGCTGCCGTGGGCGGCAAGCAAACGGACCCGAACGCCGTCATTGACCAAATCGCCGATCTGATGAACGACTACCGCAACATCGCCTGCGATGAGGACGGCAACAGTCTTTACAATGTAGGCATCGCCAACTACTGGACCGACAGTCTGAAAAGCCACCCGGGCTACCTGTCCGGCACCAGCAACGAGCCGGCCATTTGCCGCCAAGTGGCGCAGAATATCGGCGCAGACAAAGTGTATGCCTTTAACTACGATTGGCGACTGGACGCCTGCGAAACGGCTGCCAAGCTGGCCGACTTTGTGAGTCAGGTCAAAGCCAAAACCGGTAAAAAGCAAGTGACCCTGATCGGCAGTTCAGAGGGCACGGTGATCCTCAGCGCCTACATAGATCAGTACGGCGATCGGGGTGACATCCGCCGTCTGGTGATGATCAACGGGGCGCTCACCGGCGTGTCCGTCACCAAGCTGTTTTGCCAGGATCTGCTGTTTGACGCGGATGTGGTCAAGAAATATTTAGACCGGGTGACCACCACTTACCATAACCCGGACTTTGACTTTAGCCAGCTGAACCGGCTGGCAAACAGCCTGAATGTGGGCTACCTGTGCGACTTTTTGACCCAAGTAGCAGAGGACCCTGCACTGGTGAAGCGTGTGTATAACGAGATCTTTTACCCGGTGTTCGGCTGCATTCCCATGTTGTGGGAGTTTATCCCCTATGATGATTTTGACGACAGCGGGGATGCCATGCCCGCCATTGGCTTTTTAGACCAAAGCAGCGGCCTGTATAAGAAGATCACCCGCTATCATAAGGTGCAAAAGCGCCTGCCCGGCAATCTGAAAGCCATGCAAAAGGCCGGCACCGATGTGGTGATCGTAGCCAACTACGGCCTGCCCAATATTCCCATCAACTCTGCGTATGCCAATCAGACAGACATTCTCATTGACACCAAATACGCTTCCGTGGGAGCCACCACGGCGGACTACGGCAAGACCTTGAAGCGCACCGGCGCCCATGTGTCGCCGGACCGTATTGTGGACGCCGCCACCTGTTTGCTCCCCAACAACACCTGGTTCTTTAAGGGCGTGGCCCATGTGAACTTCTGGTACGACAGCCAAGCCACCAAATTCTTGGCCGGACTGATCACCAACCCGGAGAAAAAGCAGTCTGTGCAGACAGTCAAAGCCGCCACCGGCAACGGCCAGTTTGTCAATACGGACGAAAAGCAAAACATTGTACCCTTTAGCGCCGGCAAGAGCACAAACAGCAGCGGTACAAAGAACACCAATCCCAAGAATGCCGCGACCGCAGCTATGAAGTCCCCTGCCACCGGCGCCCATTGGAGTCTGGCAGTGGGCGGCTCCGGTCTGGCCGCCTCCGGCTTGCTCTTTGCCCTGTACGCTCTGTTTGGCAAAAAGAAAAACGACGCAGCCACAAAATAATATCTATACTTAAACCAGCGTCCCCTTGCATAAGCAAGGGGGCATTTTTTACCCAAAATTCGAAAAAATTGCGGGCCTATGTAGGCATCGGCCCCTACTGACCAATCCCTCCACCGCCTACAGCGGTCCCCCTCCCTTTACAAGGGAGGCAAAGTGGTAAAAATAACGGCTCCCCTTTTTGTAAGGAGAGCCGTGTTTTTTGTATGAGACTGTAATCACTTTTCGTCTGCGCCGAAGGCGAAGATCTGGCCGGTGTACACATTGAACTGCATGGTACAGGGGCGGTCGCTCTGGGTATACCGCACGGTGAGCACATCGTCCTCCTGGCTCACATCCGTTAAAGTGGCGGTATCGGCCAGGGTATCGGCAAACAGGCTGGCCTGCTCCGGCTTATAGGTGCTCACATCGTCCGAGGTGAAGAGCACACCACCAAACAGCTGAATAAACTTAGCCAGCAGTGCCTGCTGCTCCGGGGTAAAGCTGATATTGTTGCGCCGTAGCAGGAACACATCCGGATCGTTCAAAAATGCCCGGCCGTTCAGCCCCCGGCGATACACGCTGTTGAGCACCGCATTGGGTGTAGACACATCCTCCCGGTGCATTTGGCGGCGCCGGGCAGAATGGGGCCAACTGAGGGCCATATCTGCACCGATGCGCATATAGTCCGCCACGCCAAAGCTGGGCAGCATCGGTGCGCCGCAAGCCAGCAGCAGCTTATCCTCGCCCACGCACTCCCGCAGCAGCTCCATGGCGTCATACGCCACCTTGCCGCGGGTCTTGCCGTACAAGGGCTTAACGGAAGCGGCATACAAAAAGTCCAGCTTCACCATATCAAAACCCCAGGTATGCAGCACCGTTTGAAACACCTGCTTAATATACGCCCGGGCTTCCTTATGATAAATATCCAGGGCATAAAAGCCACCCCAGTTGGCGCCCACCATCAGGGGGCTGCCCTTTTTGTCTGCCACCAGCCAGCCTGGGTGCTTCTTTGCCAAATAGGCATTCTTTTGCACCGCAAAAGGCGCCAGCCACAGTCCGGCTTTCAGCCCGCGCTGATGAACCGCATCGGCCACCCGGCGCATACCGAAGGGAAACTTCTTGCTGTCCACAGACAGCCAGTCGCCCACGGCGGTCTGGTAGCCGTCGTCCACCTGGAAGGTATTAACTCCGGCGCAGGGAGCAATGGCCCGCAGATCGTGCATGATGATGTTGTGATTGATATTGCTGTAATAGTTGTACCAGGAGGTATAGCCCCGCAGCTTTTCCGTTTGGCGGGGGTGTACGCCCAAGGCGGCAAAGTAGCCGTCAAATACCGCGTCATAATGCCCCTGCTGCATATAGAGATCCAGCACCGGATAATCCTCCGTGAGCATCAGCCCCTCCAGATCCTTAGACACAGCCAGCACATTGCGGTTCATATCCGCCGTAATGACGGTAAAACCGGTGCGGTCCGTCAGGGAGCCGATAAAGTCCAGCATGTCGCCGGTACGCACATAGGCAAAGCCGTGAGAATGGAACACACCCGCCTGCTTTTCCTCCGGCACAAAGGTATAATCGCCGGTATACTGCATACCCAAACGGCGGCCGATGGGCGATTTGCCAACGGTGCCCAGCCCAGGCATGCGCTCCGTGGGGCCGAATTCCCGGCTGTCCGTCCAGGACTGAAAGCCGTTGGCCATAAAGCGACTGGCCGGGGTAAACAGGAACGGCAGCTCCAGAATAAAACTGCGCACCTGTATGGGCGCGGTGGGGTGCAAAGTCACCTGCAAGCGGTGGTCGCTCTCCCGCACCTGCAAAAGCAGGTCCTCGTTACTGCCGGTGGCCGTCTTTACGGTGCTGCCCAGCTTATAATCAATGTGGTAGGAAAAGGTCATGGGGCGGTTCTCTCCAATCATTATTTTTTGAATTGCAGTGCGCAGCGCAGGGTCAAGGTCTGCATTTTCGGCAGCTTATACTGGGGCTTTAAGGTAGCCACAGCAGGCACATCGCCGCCAACACCCTGCTGGCCGCCGTCAATATTCACCGTCAGGTAATCATGGCGGGGCAGGTCGCAGGAATGCTTGGCTGCGTCCAGTTCCTCCAGGGTGTAGGGGTGCACACCGGCCTCAAAAGCACGACCCACAGCGTCTACCCGCAGCTTCACATCGCTGCCCACTTCCAGCCAGCGCACATCGCAGCGATTGCCGTTTTCCTGCGGATACAGGTAGTCGTGGATAAAGTCCTCGGCGCTCTTAAAGTGATACACGCCCAGGTACGCGCCGGTCTTGCGGTCGCAATAATTCTCGTGGGGGCCTTTACCGTAATAGGTCACGCCGTCCTCCCCGGACATCAGCTGGAAGGTAATGCCGTAACGGGGCAGATCCATGGGTACAATATTGCGGCAGGTCTGGGTCACCAGTACCCGGCCGGAGGGCAGCACCACATAGGTGGTCTCTACCTGATCCAGGTAGCGGCACAGCCAGCGCACGGTGATCTTCACCGCATCTTTGCCTTGCGTGGCTGTTACCTCCAGCGGGATCATAGCCTTGCCGGCGTTCTTAAAGGCATTCAGCCCGATCAGGGTGCGCACAAAGTCAAAGGGAATTTGGGCAATGCGCTCATTGTCAATATTGGCACGGCCAAAGCAGGGGCGTACGCCGCTGCGCAGGCACTCCCGACCGTCCAGTTCATAAGAGCTCAGCTCGCCGGTTTTCTTGGATACAGCCAGACTGAAATGAGCACCGCTGACCACATAGGCGTCTGCCCGCTTGCACAGGCTGATTGCTGCAGGCGTCTCCTTCTTCACAGAGAAATCGTACTGCCCCAGCACAAACTGCTCTCTGGCCATCAGGTGACCGGCAGGCAGGCGCATGGCGTCCGCCTTCAGAATTAAATAAGCGTCCAACAGCTGCTCGCTCTTGGTATTTAGGTCAAAGGGAATATCAATCTTTACCTTCTCCAAATGGCCCGCTGCCGGCAGGTCCATGGTCTTCTCTTGCAGCACACCGCTCTCATCGGACAAGGTCAGCCGCAGAGCAAAGGCGCTCAAGGGCGTAAACATAAACCGATTGACAATCTGCAAGGTGTTACCCACCCGGGTAAAGTCCACCTGCTGGTAGCACTTAACCACCTCATAATAATGAGGGTTGGGTGAACGGTCGCCGCGGAACACACCGTTAAAGGCAAAGTTGCCGTCGTTGGGCTTGTCGCCAAAGTCGCCGCCGTAGTTCCACTTGTCCTTGCCATCCTTGGTCTTGGTACGAATGGCCTGGTCCGCAAAGTCCCAAATATAGCCGCCGGCCAGCCGGTCGTACTTCTTAAAATCATTCCAATAATCGGAGAAGTTACCCATGGAGTTGCCCATGGCGTGAGCATACTCGCACTCGATAAAGGGCTTATCCCGGTACATCTCCGGAGTCAGGCGATAGCCCATACCGCCGTTCCAAAGCGCGCGACTGTGGATATGGGGTCTGTTCTCGCCGATTTCTTTCATCTCCGTCTGCACGGTATACATCTCGCTGAACAGATCGCTGGTTTCCAAATGGGCGTCCGGCTCATAGTGGAAGGGCCGGGTGCGGTCAATCTGCTGGGCAGCTCGCTTCATATCCGGGAACGCCTTGCCGTTGCCGCTTTCATTGCCCAAGGACCAGAAGAGAATACAGCTGTGGTTCTTAAAGGAATTGACCATATTGGTCATTCGATAGCAGCACTGCGCACTCCACTGGGGATTGCTGGCAGGAATCTGCTGGGCTAGACCGTGGGTCTCCAGGTTGTTCTCGCTCATAACCAAAATGCCGATCTCGTCGCACAGCTCATAGAACCGGCGGGAATTGGGATAATGGCAGGTGCGCACATTGGTGATATTGCTGCGCTTAAGCAGTTCCAGGTCGGCGCGAATAATGCTCTCCGGCACGGCGTGGCCGTAATCCGGGTGGAAATCGTGGCGGTTCACGCCGCAGATCTTCAGCGGCACACCGTTCAGGAGAATGAACGGTCCACGCTTGGTGTCCGGATTATAACCGACGATCTTCACCTCTCTAAAGCCGTACTTGTGGGTGCGCAGGTCCACCGGCTCCCCGGCCACCAGCAATGTGGTCTCTACCGTGTATAGGTACGGATCCTCGTGGCTCCACAGATGGGGCGCCTCCACGGTGCAGTCCGTATCTACCGTGACCCGGCAGCCATCCTCCAGCACCGGGCAGCGAGCCTCCATTTGGCCTACGGCTTTGCCGTCTGCGTCTAAAATACGCACCCGGTAAGCGGCGTCTGTGCAGTCCGTCCCCCGGCACTCCACGGCTA
>ULQE01049129.1_pt1 | contig 13423 bp, 15 predicted proteins | sample 1954171 | NCBI WGS metagenome assembly ULQE01 (sample SAMEA4835647, study PRJEB28245) | human gut metagenome | biome: gut microbiome; material: fecal sample | place: Denmark | collected 2008
AGGGTAGGGGAGTGGGTACATAAATAGAAATGATTATGAAAACATGTTGTGGGTCCTTGGTGCTGTGATTGATATTTTAAGAGGTGTAAACAACGATGATTTCGACGATTGTAATTATTTGTAACCATTTGTTTATATTCAGTTCACATTTGTCTGGTACAATATTTACAATGAAATAATGGGGGTGACATAATGGGCCATGCCTATGCCCTGTCAGATCAGCCCCTCAGATGAAAAGGAGTTATAACCATGGAAATGCGCAAGTTTATCGTTGAGATTCACCCGGATGGCCGGGTGACGTGCTGTGAATATGAGGATTCCAGCGATGCCCTCAAAAGTGCCTGGCTTGCCGGATTCCGGCAGGCCCTCGCCCATTGCGAAGAGCAAGTAGATATCTTTGAGGGATTTAAGGATACCTGCCTGTCCTCCAAGTTGATGTATCAGGGTGCTGCCAAGGTCCGCGACGTGGTTGCATCTTGCTACCGTGAATATTACAGAGACTAATTAAGTCGAAACGGCCTCCGGGCCGTCTACCGGGACCGCCCGCCCGGTACTGATGATGACAGGGCTACAAGGAAAGGAGTTTTGTATTATGTCTGAAGCTATGACCAAGTCCGAGAACAACGGTGCCATGATGGTGTCCGATGTGATGAACACCGGTGTAGGTTACACCGACATGAATCTTGCTGACCGCTCCGCAGCAGTCACGTTTTACAACGCGACCAGCAACCCCGCCAACAAGCTGAAAGAACACGTCAATGAAGTGCTGTCCCTTGTGCATGTGTCCGTTGAATGTGTGGAGGTCAGCAAGGAAGATGCACCGGAGGGCAAAGCGATTGCCCCGCGTATCGTCCTTATCACGGATGACGGCCAGTCGTACGCGTGTGTGTCCGTCGGGGTTTATCAGTCGCTCAAACGCATGTTCACGCTGCTGGGCACCCCCGACACCTGGACTGAACCTGTGAAGATCAAACCTGTGCTGATTAGCACCAAGAAAGGTCAGGTTTTGTCCCTGAACCTGGTTTAATTTGACCGGTGGCCGCAGCACTTGTGCTGCGGCCTTTTTGTTAGGAGATCACTACCATGAAAAGCATTAACAAGTCCATATTGCTGGAAAGCGATGACCCCATCCAGGGCCTTGCAATGGCTATTGTATATAGCGGAGTAGTCGAAAAAGACGCAAAGTTTTTTTGTTCCGACTGGGCCGAAGCCATTTTCCGGTACCTGGGCATTGAAACAGATCCCCTTGACTGGTATCTGATGATTCTTGAAAGAAAGGAACGTGAGAAGCATGGCCGTCGGTGCAGCCAAAGCAAGAGCCACTCTTAAATATGACGCGGAACTATATACCCCGTATGCCCTGGAATCCTGGCCCGACAGTGAGATGCGCAAGGAATACACGCGATTGCGCGACATTGCGCAAAAACGTATCAAGCGACTATCAAAAGACCCGATCAGCAGCACGAGCGACATCTATAAAGAATTTGCCGGAGGCTTTCCCACCATCAAGGCAATGCGCGGAGATCGCAAAGCGCTGGAACAAGCCCTTGCAGATGTTGCGCGTTTTGTCCGCGCCAAAGGGTCCACCGTGGGCGGTGCACGGGAGGAATTCGAGGCAAAAATGAAAATCGGCGGCATTGACGTGTCTGAGGTCCCTGAAGATCAGTACACGTCCCTGTCCGAATGGTGGGAGATCGTCAAGGCCTCCGGTGTGTACTATTACCCCTCAGATCAGCCCGTCATGTACTGGCGTGAAAAAGGCGGTTATAATGTCAGCATTGACGATTTTGTAAAATGGCAGCAAGGTGAGGTCAGTTATGGCAAAGACTGGGACTATAGTGATGGCAGCAGCTCCGCCGACTTGCGCGGAGGTTTTGGTGGAGGCTTGTAATTACAACCCTGTGCCATGGCTCATGGAACACTTGGGTGGCAAGCACACCAAGGGCAAAAAGCGCAAGACCAACAAAAAGCGCCTATACGTCAATATGCCGTGTGCATTTGATATTGAAACAAGCCGAGTTTGCACCGACATTGACGGCAACCCCCACACCATCATGTATATCTGGCAATGTCAGCTAGGCCTAGATGTTACCATTATAGGCCGTACCTGGGATGAATGGCTGCATTTTACCGACGCAATCAGCGACTACTTACGGGCCAATAGTGGGCCACAAGGCAACTGGTATCTGTGCATGTATGTGCACAATCTTGCGCATGAATTTCAATATCTGTCCGGGGTCATGGATTTTGGCCCCGGTGATGTATTTGCCAGCAAGCCCCGCAGGGTGCTGAAATGCGATAACCGCGCGATCGAATACCGGTGCAGTATGCGGCATAGCAATCTGTCCCTTGATGCGTGGGGCAAGCAGCTGGGAGCGCCTCATGCAAAATTAACAGGTGCCCTTGATTACTCCAAAGTCCGGTACCCCTGGACCCCGTTGACATCCACAGAATTGGCGTATTGTATCAATGATGTGCGGTGCATTGTGGAGTGCCTGTTGATCGAGATGGAGCGCGACGGAGACGACCTGTACACTCTGCCATTGACGCGAACCGGTTACGTCCGGCGCATGGCACGGCAAGCAATGTACACATGGGGCATCAAGCGCGTCAAGAGCTTGCTGCCGTCATGGGAATTGTACCAGATGTTGCGTGAGGCATTTCGGGGCGGTGACACACATGCAAATCGGTACTATGTGGGGCTCCATCTGGAAAACGTCGGGTCCGTTGATATGTCAAGCGCATATCCTGCCGTGCAGTGTGAATGCTATTTCCCGATGACCCCTTTTCGGCAGGAGACAGCGACGGTGCAGCGCCTCATGCAATGTATGCGGCACGGCAAAGCCTGCCTGATGCGCCTGCAGATCAAAGGATTACGTCAACGGTTTAAGTGGTGGGGATTCCCCTATATTCCCCTTGCCAAGGTGCACCACTGCGAGGGGTATGTAAACGACAATGGCCGCCTGCTGTCCGCAGATCACTTTGAGATCACCATAACAGACATTGATTTTAGAATTATAGCCAAAGAGTACGACTGGGACGCACTTAATGTGCTGGACTTGTACACGTCCGACTATGGCAAGCTGCCCAAACCCTTGACGGATTGCGTCAAAGAGAGCTACACCGGCAAGACATCCTTAAAAGGTGTGGCCGGTCAAGACTTGTATTACGTCAAAGCCAAGGGTGACTTAAACAGTTATTACGGTATGACAGCACAGGATCCTTTGCAGCTGGACACACTTTTTGATGAGGATGACCCCGACAACCTGTGGAGTGAGTGCACCGATGACCCGGAGGGCAGTTATAACGATCACCGCCCCCATCTGTTTTTGCCGTATCAATGGGGAGTCTGGACAACCGCCCACACACGCAAGCGCCTCAAGATCGCACAATGGGCAGCAGGTAAAAATGGCGTGTACTGCGATACCGACAGCGTTAAATACATGGGCGACATTGACTTGACAGATTTTAACAAGGCCGTCAAGCAGCTTGCAAAAGATAATGGTGCCTGTGCTACAGACCCCAAAGGCAATGTGCACTATATGGGAGTGTACGAGCAAGAGCATAGTTATGCGGAGTTTATGACCTGGGGTGCCAAAAAGTACGCCACCACCTACACCAAGGGCGGCATGATTACTACCACAATAGCCGGAGTGAGCAAGCAAAAAGGTGGGCTTGAGCTAGCCCTCTGGGGAGGCTTTGATGCCTTTAAGCCGGGCTTTACGTTTTGCCTAGCTGCAGGCAATCAGGTAGTATATAATGATCACCCAAAGGTACCGGATTTTATAGTTGACGGGCACACGGTACACGTTACCCGCAACCTGTGTATTTGTGACAATACCTACACCCTGGGCATTACGGATGAATACGCCAAGATACTGGGGTACAAGATCATGGAGGTAGTTTAGATGATTAAGCTTTTTACGGATGAGGGATGGCCTAACTTTTCAGAGGATGACGGCATTCTTTCCACCGGGGCCCCCATCATTTTTATATGGGGTGGACGCGGCACCGGCAAAACATACGGGGCCTTGAAGCATGTGCACCAATCGGAAGAAGAATTTCTGTACTTGCGTCGCACTCCGCAGCAAGCGGAGTTGATTTGTTCGTCCCCGTTAATGTGGCCATGGTCCCCGTTGAACAATGACTTACATACACACTATGCGCCCTTTAAAATGACCCAGATTGCCGGCATGTACGAGGTGGGCAACGCCGGGGCCTATACTGACACCGGGGTCCCTATTCGGCCGGCGCAGATGTCGGGAGTGCTGGGCAACGTTGTCACGATGGCCCGCACCCGAGGCTTTTCGAGCCCAAACACCAGTATCATAATTTTGGACGAGTATCAAAAAGAGGAATCCGACTATTACCGGCGCGGTGAGGGTGTGGGCCTTGCCAATATATATGAGACGGTCAACCGAAACCGCGAGCTGCAAGGGCAAAAGCCCATCACGCTGCTGTGCATGTCGAATGCCGTGGGCATGGCAAACCCTTACTATATGCAATGGGATATTACCGACACGGTAGAAAGGATGATCGGCAAAAAAGAGCGCGTGAAGCTGTTAAAAGACAAGGGTATTTTGCTGATTGACTTGGTAGACAGCCCGGTGGCCAAGGAAAAAGCAAAAACAGCCCTGTACCGGTCCATGAGTGGGACAGATTTTTACAGATCAGCCATTGAAAACCAGTACAGTGCCGAAGAAAAAAGTCTTGTGGTATCCCGCCCATTGCGCGAATACTACCCACTTGTACAGATCGGCCGGTGCTGCATCTATGAGCACAAAAGCAAACCCGTATATTATGTATGCCGGCACCGGTCCGGCGAGATGCCCGCATACGGCTCCGGCGACTATGAGCGAAAACGATTCCGGGCCGCGTATGGGTATATTTGGCCGGCGTACCTGCAAAGGCAAATTGAATTTGAGCGGTATTCGGATGAAATTTTTTTCCGCGAGTATTGTAGCAACACTTGATTTTTCCGCACAATCGAATAAAATGAAATTAATCCCCGGTGCCCAAAGGCAGCCTCCAGAAGAGGCGGGCAAGCGTCAGCCAGCGCAAGAACCGGGGATTTTATTCTATTCATATTTATTTGGAGGTGCACAAAAATGGATGCTAACACTGTTTTACAGGCTATTTCTAACGTCGGTTTTCCGATCGCCGCTTTTCTGCTGATGTGGTATCAGTGCAATACCGTTGTCAAAGAAAACACGGCAGCAATCACCGAAATGCGTGTAGCCCTGGACGACATCAAAAAGGGGTGATCGGCATGGGATGCTATATCATTTTTGCCCAGTCGATCACCAACGAACGTGCATATTTGCTGGCTGAACTATGCACCCGTTTGGGCCTGGGCTACTACAGTGACTGGGCCAACGATGCCCACACGCGGCAGTGCTGTGCCGTGGGTCCTGTCACCAGAGGCGATAAAGACCAGGTAGTCAAGTGCCTGGCGCATGACACCTACATCGTATTGGAGGCGACCAAAGTTGAAAATCAGTGAAAAAGCGGCCCTTGCCATGGCCGGGTACACCAAGGCCGAGATTGAAGCAATGGACAAACCCGCGCAGCCGACTCCGGCCGCTGTGCAGAATCCTGCTATCCCGCAGCAGGCCCCGCCGTTGGCGGCCCAGCCCGCCAAGCAGATCGCACCGCAGCCCACCCCGCAGCCCGTGCAGCCGGGCGGTCAGTATGAAGGCCTTGAAGCTCTGTTGCAGCAGATTTTGCAGGGCCAGCAGTCCACCACCCAGGCAATGCAGACCATGACCCAGACCATGCAGGCCAATGCGCTGGGCCTTGGTATCCAGCAGCAGCCCGCAGCCGATGCCAGCACGGTAACGGCACGGATTATCGACCCCACTTACGGAAAGGAAGTGCAGTAAGATGCCCCTTGGCATGAATTTTGCGGACATCGCCGCAATTTTGACCGAGATCAACAAGATGGCCACCGGCCAGGAGCTCACGTCGCCCATTGTGGACACCTCCAGCTTTGTGTCTGTCGCACAGGCCACTTTGCAGACCGGCACCGACAACTATACTAAAGCTATCAGCCAGGTGCTGGGCAGCACCATTTTTGCGGTTCGGCCGTATGACGCGCCGATGAAGCGCTTGCAGGTTACCGGCGATGACTGGGCAAACCATGTGCGCAAGATCAATTTCTGCGATTCGGACCCCGTGACGGACAAAGCCTGGGCGCTTGAGGATGGTCAGAGCGTTGATATGTACGAGGTGCACAAACCCAAAGTCATGCAGACCAACTATTACGGCCAGACCAATTACAGCCGCGTGTACACCCAGGCCGACACCCAGATGCAGGCAGCATTTAAGGGGCCGGAGGAACTGGCTCAGTTTTGGTCCTCTTTTGTGCTCCATCTATCCAACCAGATCGAGGCCGACCGGCGCAACCTTGCCAACAACCTGATGGCCAACCACCTGACCGGCATGACGGTCACCAACCCAAAAAGTGTTATCTACCTGCTGGATGAGTACAACGCCCAGCAGGGCACCCAGCTGACGGTTGCCGACGTGTACAAAGAGGCCAATTTCCCGGGATTCGCGAAGTACGCATATGGGCGCATTAACGACATTTCCCGCCTCATGAAAGAACGTACCATCAACTGGCACCAAAACTGGCAGATCAGCGGCAAGACGTACAACATCATGCGGCATACACCGTATGATCGGCAGCACCTGTATTTGTACAGCGGCACCCAGAGCCAGATTGATGCCCGCGTCATCCCCGAAGTGTTCCACGATGACATGCTCCGGTACCGTGACGCGGAACAGGTGACGTTCTGGCAGGACATCAACGAGCGCGAAACCATCTCCGCAACCCCTGTTGTTACCAGTACCGCCGGCGTGGCAACCAAAAACGCAGCGGTGCATCTGACCAACGTGTTTGGCTGCCTGCTGGACTGGGATGCAATCGGTTATACTCCGCGCCTGTCCCGTGTGGTCCCCACGCCCATGAACGCCCGCGGCCTGTATACCAATTTCTGGTATCATTATGGATGGTCGTGGTACGACGATTTCACCGAAAACGCCGTGTTGTTCCTGATGACCTCCGGCGACGTGACCGCACCCAGCACCAGCCGGGCAGCCAAAGCCTCCACCCTCAAAACCACCATGTACAAGGACGCGGACCCCTCTAAGTCCTGACCGGCACCGGCGGGCATTTGCCCGCCGGTTATTTTATAAGGAGGTGACGCAACACATGCAGGCAATATTTTACCAGATCAATAAGCGCTCCAATAGTACCAAGCTGCCCACAGGTGGGCAAACGTTTGATATAAATTTGAAAGCACCCTGTACCATCATCGACCCCGAAATTAAGATTGCCACGGACAGCAACCCCACCGGGTACAATTATTGCAATATACCCATCTTTGGCCGGTATTATTGGATTAAAAACTGGACATATTCGGATGCACGCTGGATTGCATCCTTGACGGTTGACACCCTGGCAAGTTACAGGGCTCAGATCAGCAACGCTACAGAGTACGTTGTGAGATCGTCCGCCAAGTATGATGGCAATATTGTAGATAGTTTGTACCCCACAAAAGCACCCATTACCACCAAGACCGTAAAGGCAAGCACCACCCCGTTTTCCGATGACCCGGAGGGCAATGTGGGTTTTTTCGTCGTCGCGGTAAACGCTCCGGGGTATGTGTCATTCGGCGGTGCCGTTTATCTTGCAATGAGCGGCACGACATTTCAAAAGCTCATGGCCGCGCTGCTGCAAAATACCGACTACCTTAATATTAGTTCGGAGGAGATCAGCAGCAACCTGACCAAAGCACTGTTTAATCCCATCCAGTACATTTCCAGGGCGTTCTGGATTCCTTGCGGCAATGCGGCTATCGGGTCACCCATTTCGGAAATCCCCGTCGGCTGGTGGAAAATGCAAAACGTGGGGAACGCTTATGTTATAGCTAACAATAACGACAAGCAGGTATTCACGTTTAGCATTCTGACCCCGCACCACCCGCAGCTGGGCGCAAGAGGCGCATATACAGACGGGGCCCCGTATTCGGAGTATACGCTGTACTGTCCGCCGTTTGGCGAGATCAAATTAAATGCCAACTTGTTTGTACGACAAACCACATTATACTGCCGGTTGACGGTTGATTACCGCACCGGGGACGCTGTTCTGGATTTGGCATTTACGCAAGATTTTAGTACCATCGTCTTTTCCACTTCCGGAAGCGTGGCAGTGCCGGTGCAGCTGGCGCAGATCGCGACCAACGTCAACGAGCTTGCCAGTTTAAGCGGCTTGATTCAAACGGCGGCCGGTGCCATAGCTGGCGGCATTGCATCCTTTTTTGGCAATGGCGACATCGTCAACGGCATAGCATCCGGTGCCCAGCAAACTACAGTTACCAGCCAATCAAAAGGCGGAGGGGCCAGCGTCGCAAAATACGGTATCACCCCGTATTTGACCGGTGCCTTTTACGAGCTGGTAGACGACAACAACGAGGACCACGGCAGGCCGCTGTGCCAGCGTGTGCAGCTATCCACTATCCCGGGGTATATCATGGTGGATGACCCCGACATCGCCTTGACCGCAACGGCCGCAGAGATTGACAGCGTCAAAAGCTTTATGCGTAACGGATTCTTTCTGGAATAGGAGGTGCCAAAACAATGGCAGTATATAAGCAATGTATCACAGGGGTATCACCGATTAGGGTGTCAGCAGCATACCCCGCATACTCCGACGGCAGCCCCCACGGTGGTATTGATACCGTGCATAAAGATCACAAGGCATATGCACCGATGGCCGGCACGGTTGTAACAGCCCATACTTGGCAAGGCGGCACGACCGGCAACGACTCATGGGGTAACTATATTGTCATCAAAATGAGCGATAACAGCTATTGGCTCGCAGCTCATTTTGCGAGTCAGATTCACCACGTTGGGGATACCATCACGCGCGGGCAGTTTATCGGGCAGCAAGGACGAACAGGCAATGTCACCGGCATCCACACGCACTGGGAGTACTGGGTAGGCGGATATGGCACCGCCTACAGGACTGACCCCTCCGCCATTCTGGGAATCCCGAACCAGGTTGGCACCTGGGAAGTAGAATGGGATGCAGGCAATCCCCCTGGGCCGGGTCCTGGGCCTGGGCCGTGGCCTACCGGCAAGTTACCGGTGTGGCTGCTGTTTAAGATGGCCAAAGGGGGTAAGTTGTTATGACTGCACCCTACAGTTATGAGCAGATCAACACCCATGTGTCACCGGTGACACCATCCGTCATGCACACCAAGGGCAACGGCCTGTCCTATTATTTTCGCAAATACCTGTTTCTGGAGGCCGTGTCCATGGTTCGGTGGACATTGCCCGACACCTGGCCCAGTAACCGCTTGCAATACCTGGTATTTGGAGAGGGCGGTGTGACAGTATTTAATACCGACCGGTACGGCCTGGTATATGACCGCATGGGGCTGACCGGCATCAACATCTTTTACAATCCCACACACTCCATTGTGGCAAACCCCTTTATCAAAGGTAACCCGTATTTGCAAATCGGTAAGCAATGCGAGATCATCAACTTACAGCCCGATTATAGGGGCATGGTAGATATTGTGGCATATTACGGGGATATGATGGCACTTGCCGCCCAGACCATCCAGAGTAATTTGATCAACAGCCGCCTGGCGTATGTGTTCGCGGCCGGAAACAAGGCGGGCGCCGAAGCTTTCAAAAAGATGTTTGACGCAATCATGCAGGGCGACCCCGCTGTTTTCGTCGATTCGTCTTTGCTTAAGGCCTCCAAGACCGGGGCCTCCGGTCAAAGCCCCTGGATGTACTTTTCGTCAGACCTCAAAGGCAATTTTATTACCAATGAGCTGTTGACGGCCCTTAAAACCATCAAAGCACTTTTTGACACGGAAGTGGGCATCCCAAACACCAACACGAGCAAAAAAGAACGCATGCTGACTGATGAGGTCAATTCCAACAACGTGGAGACAGCGGCAAAAGCGTCGCTGTGGCTGGACAGCCTGCAGCGTAGTTGCGAGCGGGTCCACAAACTTTTCAGGATTGACAGATCACAGCTGTGGGTGGACTGGAGATTCCCACCCGACACAGGAGCGCAGGAGGTGACCAACAATGCACGCAACATTAAGCTTTAATGGATTGCTGGCAGGATACCCCACACTATTCGATGACCTTAAAGTGCCCGAAAGCGTATCAAAAGACGCGGTATGCAATCAGCTGCTATTTGATACGCTGGAGCTGGAAGTCTTGTATGCCGACGGACCCACGATGCAAAGGGCCCTGGGCGTGTTTTCGGAAACCATGTTACCCAGCTGGACCCGGTACGCGGCCGCCCTGGGCCTTGACTATGACGTGCTGGCCTCCGATGATCGCACCCGCACCACAGATCACCACGGCACCAATTCCGGCACAAATAGCAGCATGAACTTGGTGACAGGCACCACAAAAAGAACCCCAGACCTTACAACCACCGGTAAAAATAATGGAAGTGACAGCACGACAAGGGATGTGACGGGTTTTGATAGCGGCACCATGGTGCCGGCCGAAAAGAGTACTACCACCCTGGGCACCGGTAACACCATTACCAGCACCGGCACGGACACAACCACCGACGACCATACAACCACCAACACCAGCACAACAGAGGCCCAGGACGGTTACAAAGACACCGTGACCGAAAAGGGCCGGGCCGGCAAAGACCCACAGGACCTGATTTCCAAAGAGCTGGCGCTGGCAGCAGAAAACGCAGTGCATAAGATCGTTACGGACATCAAGGCAAACTTTTGCCTGATGGTATATTAAAAAGGAGATGGCAACCATGAGTATCATTTATCCGATTCATAAGGCCCCCTACACCAATTTTCACGACCTGAACCTTGACTGGATTATTGATACACTCAATGATTTCAATGACCGGCTTACTAATTTTGTAAGCCTGGCAACCATTAAGTATGCAAATCCTATCCAGTGGGACATCACGAGCCAGTACGAGGCCAACACCGTAGTAGTCGACAGCCAGGGCAATGCCTATTTGTCTGTGCAGCCGGTACCCTCCGGCGTATCTCTGGACCGCACCGAGTACTGGACCAAGATCGGCAATTTTGACGAGCTTTTTGCCAACGTCAAAAAGGCAATCACCCCCAACGATGAGGGCCACAGCACCACGGCAACGGCAGCAAGGGCCGTTGATGATCTTGTATGGGTCAATGGGGCTTTGGTGCGTATCACGCGGGCCATGAGCAAAGGCGACGCGTATGTGCAGGGCTCTAATTGTGTGACTAGCTCCACCAATGAGATTCTTCACTACCTGCTGGACAAATTGAGCGCAGAGCAGCAGACCCGCACGGAAGCAATCACGCAGCTGCAAACGGCCCTTGAGGCAGAGCAGCAGGCCCGTGAGGACGCAGACACGCAGCTGCAAAACAGCGTCGGGGACATTAACACGGCACTGCCCAACAAAATTGACAAGAGCACCACCGGAGACCTTGCACAGACGGTCAGCGGAAACTTCGATGTGCGGAGCAGCAAAAACTTGTCACTAGATGGTGCTGCCCTCTATTTCCGGGCAAATGGAACAGCACTGATGTCCATTGACCCCGACAAAATCAATATAGGCTCATTCTTGCGCCCTGTTCCCGTTTCGTTTCTTACAATGCCGCAGTTCAGGGGTGTAAGTCCTGTTAATATTGATGATAATTACGCATATGTTACTATGCGCACCGGTTCTGGCAACGTTGATACCAAGTTTCTGGTAAGCCGTACCGGAAAAATTCCCGACAGCATCAAGCCGTCCCCGCGCAGCATCGAAGAATTTCAGGAACTGAAAAAAGACGGCACAGACGATATTACCGCAACCCTGAACACATACACCAAGCAATTCCCGCTGTTTATCCCTGTTGGCATTTACAAAATTAGCGCACCGGTGCAGCTCAAGCATAGCTTGTATGGTGCAAGCGCGTCTCGTGACCCGGCACGCGGTACCAGTGACACGATTTTGCAGTATACCGGCAATCCGACCGCATTCGGCAGCCTTGGCGTGCTGACGGTATCGGGCAACGATGTGTCTGATAACATCGTCATTGCAGATCTGGATATTATTTGTAACGGCATGATCGGCGGTATTGTGTTCACGACCGACAAGTACACCGATAACTACATTGCCAATGTCAGTATTGGCGGTGTAAAATCCTATGGCGTGTACCTGCAGCCCAGCACCAGCACGTTAAGCCGGTATTGCTACATGGATAATGTTTCGGTATGGGGCTTTAGCGATGTGCACCCCTCCGAGCGTGTGGCCGGCAATGTGGCATTTTACTGGGGTGACAAGTCGCCGGACTGCTGCTGCAATAACCTACTGGCAATGGTATGTCAGACCGGTTTTGACTGCCGGACTAACGTGTTCGGTTGCAACTGGATTACTTACAACGGCATCCCCTCCGGTGGTACCGGTGGAGTGGATGCTAATACTTGGTGGGACAACACCAACGGCCTTAAAGTCACCAACAACGACGTGCACATTACCAACCTGTATCTTGATACTTGCCGCAGGGGCATTGTATTTGATGGACCGGGCAAGGCTGCCGCATACATTAACAACCTGATTTACACGGTTGATGACAATACGGCAACCACCGGAGAGGGCAATGCAGCAATCGCACTGATTGGCACAAGCCCCAGCCCGCAACTGACAGTTGACGGGGGTATCATCAACCGGAGCGCCAAAGTATCCACCACGGTACAGACGATTGGGATGTATCCCGTGACGGCCATGATGTGCAAAATCAATAATGCGTATATCTACACCAAGCGCGAGTACATTTTTGAGGGCAATGACCAGTTCATCTGCAAGGCCGGAGAGCACCGGTGTATTGACCTTGCAATCACAGATCAGACACAGTACACCGTGGCAGGACAGTCGGAGACTGGGGACCCCAACCAGTACAAGGCTTTTGCTTTTATTCCGATTCCGACCAGTGCCGAAACATCGCAGGGCTCCATCCGCGTTATGGACCGTAACGACATTGATTATACTGTCTATATTTCCAATAACCCAGCATCTGGTGGATTGTTTGCAATCAGTGCAGTCGATAATAGGCAGCTCAATAAAGCAATTTACGGTGCCACGACCGGAGCCAGCAAGACAGTTACTTGGGAGGTTGTCAATAATACGGATAAACTGTATTATGTCAATGATGGCAATGCAATTATCCTGTACTTCCATAGACCTGCATCTTATGGCGTTACTGTGCAGGTTGCTGGGTTCATGCCGGGCAACTCTCCGGTGATTCTGGACCGCATTCGCAACCTTGACGGCACGCCCATGGACTTTCCCAGATGGAACAACAACAATGGCATGACTGCGATCAAGATCTTGAGACCTAGCATTTCATAATCATTTCTATTTATGTACCCACTCCCCTACCCT
>ULQE01016917.1_pt1 | contig 13257 bp, 10 predicted proteins | sample 1954171 | NCBI WGS metagenome assembly ULQE01 (sample SAMEA4835647, study PRJEB28245) | human gut metagenome | biome: gut microbiome; material: fecal sample | place: Denmark | collected 2008
TACTCAATGCAATAAACAAACGCCCCCGGAGGCTGCCGTCTTTATCACAGCAGCGTCCGGGGGCTATATTATCCTCATTCAAGCCTGTGGCTGACTATCCATGAAGAATTGTTTTCGATCCGCCGCCGGAGTTGTCTGGCGAACGGAAGATATATTAGGGGGAAGGAGAAAAGCTTACTGACGGGCGATAGTCACCGTGCCGCTGGTGAGGGAAGCGGTGAGCTGGTGCTTGTTTGCACCGCCGAATTCTCCGCTGGTTCCCTTGCCGAGGTTGATGAAATTGCCCTTTTCCTGACCGAGATCGGTTTTTACCATGCCGGAAACTCCGCTGACTGAGAGGTTAACGCCGGAATCCTCCGGGAGCGAAACGTTGACGTTGCCGCTGATGAGGCTTACGTTGAGGTCGCCGTTCCATTCCGCGTAGCTTACGTTTACTGTGCCGCTGGTAACTGAAATGCTGCCCTTGCCGGAGATGCCGTCGACTGTGGTCGTGCCGGATACGGAGTGTATTCCGAACTCTTCGGCGCGGTAGCCGGAAACAACCGCGTTTCCGCTGACTGTGCACACGCTTACCGACTTTGAAACGTACTTTGCCGGAGCGGTCTCTTCCTTATCAAGAGAAACGGTCTGCTCCTGCTTTTCCTTGTCTGCAAGCGGGTTGGTGAGCTTAATGCTTCCGCTTGCAGACTGGAGCTTGACATCGTTGAAATATGCGCTGATGTCTATGTTTCCGCTGGCTGTGTTCAGGCTGAACTGCTCCGCGGAGACTTCGCCGACTTCGACTCCGCCGCTGGCGGTGTTTATTTTGAGCTTCTCAAAGGTCCTGAGCGGCAGGTACACCGTGATGGTGTAGCCCTCGGCGGGCTTGCTTCCGAAAATGCTGAAGCTGAAGCTCTCCTTGAGGGTCAGTGTCTTTCCGGAAAGCACCGCGCAGAATTCCGGTGAATCCTTCGGGTTGTCGTACTCAACGTAGATATCCGCGCGGTCCTGCGGGATAACTACTATCTTCGCTCCGAGGGAGCTTACCTCGACTGTTGTGATGTCGTTGGAAAATGTATAGGTCTGCTTGTCTGCCATGATGATTACTCCTTTCAGAATGTGTTATTCGTTTTCTTCTGCTATTGCGGTTTCTTCCAGTGTGAATGTGGTCGTGATATTGCGGGCTGAGTTTTCCGCTGCGCTGACGACTGCCGTGCCTATCTCCACTGCAGAACTGGTGGAATTTAAGACCTTGATATCGCCTGCGGAAACCGAGAGGTTCACTGTGGTTCCGCCGCCGTTTATGGAGATGATGTCTCCGTCGTCGGCGTGCCTGTTTTCGCCGCCGACCATTATGCGGATATCGCCTGCGCTCTTGTCGCAGATGAATTTAGCGGAGGAGTCCTCCGGGATATCGAGGGTCACGTCGCCGGCGCTGACGTCTACATTGCATTCCTCGTTAAGCTCGGCAAACTGGAGCCTTGCATTGCCTGCGGAGACATCGGCGCTGCCGCTGCCGGTAAGTCCGTAAATGTTTGCGCTGCCTGCGCTTACATCGACTTCGTAGTTCCCCGCCGCCATGTTTTTAGCAATGAGTGAACCCGCCGAAACATCGGCAGAAATATGATCGGCGCGGAATCCGGCTGGCTGAGTGTAGGTCATCGAGCCTGCGCCAACGTTCAGGTAGATGTCTTTCGCCTGAATTCCGTCGGAGACCAGCGAGCCAGCTCCGACATACATCATAACCTGCTCGTAGGTCTTGTCGGGGATCTTCAGAAGCACTTCGGTGCTGAACGCCGAGCCGTTGAAAATATTCCGGAACATGCTCCAGTTCCAGTTTTCGCCCCAGCTCCAGTCGGATTCAATGGTCAGCCTGTCTCCGGATACCCCAGCCTTTATACGGCTGGATTTATCGCCGGAGACCGTCACCTGCGTCTTGTTCTCCGACCACGGCTTTATCGTGAGCTTGTACGCCCCGATATCAGCCCTTATGCTGGTGAAGCTGTCTGTTATGTCGTAGGTGTTTGCGCCGCTGTCGCTGATGGTAAGCTCGCTTATCGTTGCATCAGCGGTAATGGGCTGAGTTCCGAGGAACATCACCGATATGCCGAACGCGATGAACGAGAATATGCACAGCGGGATAAATATTCTGAGTACAACTTTCATGCCAACGCCTCCTTAAAGTCCGTAGATAGCCTTGACATGATCCACGACTATCGCCTTAACCCAGTGGAACACAGCCTTGAAAAGCCCGCATATTCCACAGCCGACCAGCACAGCGCCGCTGATCATTCCTGTGCCGAGGAATATCCTGCTCAGCGGGTGGAACTGCGAAACGCCGAATATTTGGTCGAATCCTCCGTTCAAAAGACCCATCGCCATGGAGCCAAGACCGCCGAAGATCATTGAAATCACCAGCGGAATAAGCCACGACCACAGGAGCACGTCAAGGACTATGCAGGTTATCAGCTTTCCGGCGTTGCAGTTGGGCTTCATGCCCTTGACGTCGCTGAACTTAAAGCCGCCGTCCTTCGCGTGCTTTCCCACCGGGGGAACGCACTGCGGAGGAACCTCGCCCTGTCTGCTCGTGGAGTTGTACTGATACCGTTCGTCGGTCTGCTTCGGTATGGAGCCGGAAGCGCCCTGCGCGTCGGGAGCAGGCTGCTCGGGAGCGATGTGCTGCGGAGTGTACTCCGGCAGCGGCTGAGAAGGCTGCGTGGACGCTGCGGCCTGCTTTGGAGCCTCCGGCTCGCAGGCGATGTGCTCCGGGGTGTATTCACGGGGCGCTTCTTGCGCGGGAGCTTCGGGCTTTACAAGGTTTATTCTCGGGGAAGCCGGTACGGTCTCCTCTGCGATATGCTCGGGGGTGTACTCCCTGATGGCGGGAGTTTCCGCCGGTGCGGCGTCTGCCTGCCCTCCGACGAGGGAAAGGTCTGCCGGGAGTTTCTCGCCGGGCTTCGTGAGGGATACGCGGCGCTGATTCTCAAGAGCGCCTGCAACTATGGAATTTATGCGGGTGCTCTGGATATCAAGGTAGTTCCGCGCTATCTCCTTTACGTCGCCGAGTTTTTCGCAGGTCTCCTCCTCGGTGAAGCCTTCCTCCTGGCTTGCCTTGAAGTGCTCCTCAAAGTCGGCGAATATCTCCTCGTCGTCGTCGATTCCTATTCTGTGTAACTCGTTATGGAGATTATACAGAAAGTCTCCCTTATTTTTTGCTATCATTTACTCGTCCCCTTTCAGCAGCGCGTTTATGCTGTCTACAAACTCAAACCATTCTTTCAGCAGCGTTTCCTTTTCCGCCCTGCCGCTGTCAGTTATCTTATAGTATTTCCTGGGCGGTCCCTCCTGCGATTCCACTATGTAGGAATCGATCATGCCGTTGTCTTTCAGCCGCTTCATCAGCGGATATATCGTGCCCTCCGTTATCTGCATGCACTCGGATATCCGGTTGACCAGCTCGTAGCCGTAACAGTCGCTTCTGCACAATATCGAAAGAACGCACAGCTCCAGAGTTCCTCGTTTTAGCTGAGAGTTCATTTTTCACCTCCGATGTATGCCACCTGACCTTCAACAGTGCCTTTGTGTTTCAAGGTACTTTGTTTCACATGGTAGCGCCATCAAAAAAATCGGAACTTTCCTGTTCCATGCTCTTATTTTACCACAAGGTATTATGTTTTGCAAGGTACTAAATGTACAAATTCTGCGCGATTTTACAACCGATTTATGTGCATGTTGAACAATAAGGCGTTCTGCTCCGATATCCGGGAGCCTTACGTACCCGTGCCGCCTGTTTATTATATGCAGAATGAAGTGCAAAAAATGCGTGCCGGAAGCGTTTTTATGCAAAAAACTCTTGTATAAATCGACGTTTTGTGCTAAAATAAAATAGTATTTTATACTTTATAAACCACATAAGGAGAAAAACAATGTCAAGAGATTATTCCACCTATGAAAGCCCGTTCTGCACACGCTATGCAAGCAAGGAGATGCAGTACATCTTCTCCGCAGACAAGAAGTTTTCCACATGGCGCCGTCTGTGGGTCGCTCTCGCAAGGGCAGAGATGAACCTCGGCATAGACAAGATCACACAGGAAATGGTAGATGAACTGGAATCCCACATCACCGACATCAACTATGAGGTCGCTGAGGAGCGCGAGAAGCTGGTACGCCACGACGTAATGTCCCATGTATACGCATACGGAAAGCAGTGCCCCAAGGCGGCAGGAATAATCCACCTTGGTGCGACCTCCTGCTACGTTGGCGACAACACCGACGTCATCATCATGCGCGACGCGCTCCAGCTTGTAAAGAAGAAGCTCGTGAACGTCATCAACAACCTCGCGAAGTTCGCCGACGAGCACAAGAGCCAGCCCTGCCTCGCTTATACGCACCTCCAGCCCGCTCAGCTCACCACCGTCGGCAAGCGCGCTTCCCTGTGGATAAACGAGCTGCTGATGGACTACGAGGAGATCGAGTATCGTATATCCACGCTGAAGCTGCTCGGTCAGAAGGGCACCACCGGAACCCAGGCAAGCTTCGTTGAGCTTTTCGGCGGCGACAGTGCAAAGATAAAGGCTCTGGAGAAGTCCATCGCAAACGAGATGGGCTTTGACGCATGCGTACCGGTAAGCGGTCAGACCTACTCCAGAAAGATGGACAGCATGGTCCTCGCCACCCTCGGCGGGATCGCACAGAGCTGCTCCAAGTTCAGCAACGACCTGCGTATCCTGGCAAACTTCAAGGAGATGGAAGAGCCGTTCGAGAAGAACCAGATCGGTTCCTCCGCAATGCCCTACAAGCGCAATCCTATGCGCGCTGAGCGTATCACCTCCCTTGCGAGATATGTGATGATCGACACGCTGAACCCCGCGTTCACCGCAGGCACACAGTGGTTCGAGAGAACCCTCGACGACAGCGCTAACAAGCGTATCTCGGTTGCTGAGGCGTTCCTCGGCATCGACGCTATCCTGAACATCATGATAAACATAACTGATGGTCTTGTAGTATATCCGAAGGTCATCGAGCAGAGAGTAATGCGCGAGCTTCCGTTCATGGCTACCGAGAACATCATGATGAGAGCGGTAGAAAAGGGCGGCAACCGTCAGGAGCTTCACGAGGCTCTGCGCGGTCACAGCATGGCTGCGGCAGACGTTGTAAAGAAGGAAGGCGGCGAGAACGACCTCGTTAAGCGCATCGCAGCAGACCCGATCTTCCAGATCACCGAAGAGGAGATCAGATCCGTGCTCAAGCCGGAGAACTACACCGGCCGCGCGCCCGAGCAGGTGGAGGAATTCCTGCGCGGCTTCGTCCGCCCCGTCCTTGAGAAGAACAAGGAGCTTCTCGGCGAGCACGTGGAGCTTAGCGTATAACAGGCAATAAGCAAAAGGAGCAGCAAGGTTGAAAAAGTGGCTATGTGCGGCGGCACCCGCAGCAGATAATGAAATAACGCAGCAGTTCGGGGAACTCCTCGGCGGAGTAATGCTCAGCCGGGGGATAACCTCGCTTGACCGCGCCCGGGAATTTTTCGGGTGCAGCAGCCTGTCAGACCCGCTGCTGATAAAGGATATGGAAGCGGCTGTGGAGGTCATTCGCGGCGCGCTTGACGAGGGAAAGAAGATCACCGTTTTCGGCGATTACGACTGCGACGGCATAACCTCCACGGCTATGCTGTACGGCTACCTCAACGCGATGGGCGCCGAGGCTGATTACTACATACCCGACCGCAGCGAGGGCTACGGAATGAATCTGGAAGCGCTGAAGCACATTCTCGATTCCGGCACCGAGCTTATCATCACGGTCGACAACGGGATTTCCGCCGTTGAGGAAGCAAAGTACATCGCAGAGCGGGGCGCTCAGCTGGTCATTACAGACCACCATCAGCCCCCGCAGGAGCTTCCGGTATGCGAAGCGTGCGTCGATCCGCACCGTGCCGACGACAACTCCCCGTTCAAGGAGCTTTGCGGCGCGGGAGTTGTCCTGAAACTGCTCTGCGCACTTGAGGAGGACGAGGATTTCGTACTCGAGCAGTACGCGGATCTCGCCGCAGTAGGCACCGTGGCGGACGTAATGCCGCTTATCGGAGAGAACCGGTTCATTGTCCGCAGGGGACTTGAAAATATCCACAGCAGCCAGAACCAGGGGCTTGACAAGCTGATAAGGAGCGCGGGTATCGAACCGGTCAGGGTGGATTCCACAAGCATTGCGTTTTCGATCGCTCCGCGCATAAACGCCGTTGGGCGTATCGCAAGGGCTGACCGCGCGGTGGAGCTGCTGCTCACCGAAAGCCCGGAGCAGGCGGGGCTTATCAGCGAGGAGCTTGCATTGTGCAACTCCCAGCGCACCGCGGAGGAGACCCGCATAATGGAGGAAGCAGCGCAGCAGATAGAGCAGCGCCCGGAGCTTCTCAGGGAGCGGGTTCTCGTGGTATCCGGCGAGGGCTGGAAGCATGGAGTTATAGGTCTGGTATGCGCGAAGCTGCTTAATAAGTATGGCAAGCCGGTGCTTGTCATATCAGTCGAAAACGGGGAGGCAAGAGGTTCCGCAAGAGGCATCGACGGCTTCTCTATATATAAGCTGCTGGAAGGGTGCAGCCGCGTGCTGACGAAATTCGGCGGCCACCCGAAGGCGGGAGGATTCTCCCTCAGACCGGAGGACGTGGAAACATTCCGGCAGATGGTTTACGCCTACTGCCGCGAGTGCTATCCTAAAATGCCGGAGTACTCCGTCAGCGCAGACATGGAGATAACCGGCGACTGCCTGACCGTGGAGCAGGTCACCGAGCTGATGAAGCTCGAGCCCTGCGGCGAGGGCAACCGCAAGCCGGTGTTCCTGCTCAGGAACTGCACGGTGCAGTCAAAGCGCGCGCTCAAGGAGGGGAAGTTCACCTCGATGGAGCTTCGGACAGGCGGCGCAGTGCTGAAGGCGATAAGCTTTGCAATGCCGTTTGCGAAATGTTTCGCGGATATCGGCAGCAGCGTGGACGTCCTCGCGACGGTGGAGCTGAACGAGTTCCGCGGGAACACCTCGGCGGAGCTGCGGATCATTGAAATGCGCCCCGCAGGATTCCGGGAGGACAGGTTCTTCGCGGCGCTTCGCACATATGAGGAGATATCCCGCGGCGAGGGCTGCGACAAGCGGCTCGCTCCGCGCGTGATACCCGACAGACCGGCGCTGATGTCCGTGTACGACCTGATACGCGCACACGGCGGCAGTATGTCCGCAGAGGAGATGTGCGTCTATGGCGGCGGGGATCTTAATTACTGCATGCTGCGCATTGCGCTTGACGCGTTCAGCGAAGCGGGAATGGCTCAGGTGTCCGCTGACGGCGGGAGCGTCACGCTCATTCCGGTAAATACAAAAACGGATCTGATGGCGACGGGTGTCATCTCGCGGCTGCGTCAGAGTCTTACGGCGTAAAACGGCGAAAAAGGGAACAAAGGGGAACACTAAACAGAATGAAGGGTGGCATTCAGCATGACTAGTCAGACAGGCGCCGCGGGTACGGCGGTAAAGACATTCGAGCAGCTTGTGGAGAAAATCAGGGCAAGCGAGAAACCCTACGACCTTGAGAAGATAACACAGGCGTATAAGGTGGCTGAAAAGGCGCACGAGGGACAGCTCCGCACCTCAGGCGACCCGTATATAACGCACCCGCTGGCTGTGGCGTCTATCCTGCTGGATTACTGCATGGATACCGATACCATCTGTGCGGCGCTGCTCCACGACACCGTGGAGGACACCGACGTCACCCTTGACGAGCTCCGCAAGAAGTTCGGAGAAGATGTTGCGCTGATGGTCGACGGCGTTACAAAGATAGGACTTGTCCCGCTGGTTTCCAAGGAGGAGCAGCAGGCGGAGAATATCCGGAAGATACTCATGGCTATGTCGAAGGATATCCGGGTAATAATCATCAAGCTTGCCGACCGCCTCCACAACATGAGAACTCTCGCGGCGCGTCCGCCGGAGAAGCAGCGCAAGACCTCCCTTGAAACGATGAACTTCTACGCCCCCATCGCCCACCGCTTAGGTATGAGCGACGTCAAGGAGGAGATGGAGGATATCGCTATCCACTATCTCGACCCCTACGGCTGTAAGGAAGTCGAGGAGCAGATAGCCCTCCACAAAGAGGAGCGCGACGCATTCATCGACAGCATTAAAAAGCGCATCAGGGAGCGCATTTCGGATATCAAGCCGGAACCCATCATCGAGGGCAGGGTAAAGTCTATCTACAGCATATACAAGAAGGTGTATGTGAAGAACAAGCGCTTCGACGAGATATACGACATTTACGCGGTTCGCGTTATAGTGCAGTCGGTCATCGAGTGCTACAACGTGCTCGGCGTTATCCACGATATGTTCCGGCCTATTCCGTACCGCTTCAAGGACTATATCGCTACTCCGAAGCCTAACCGCTATCAGTCGCTGCACACCACAGTTATCGGGCGCGAGGGTATCCCGTTCGAGGTGCAGATACGCACGGTGGAAATGCACAATACCGCGCAGTACGGCGTTGCGGCTCACTGGAAGTACAAGGCGGGCATATCCGGCAACGTATCCGGCGAGAAGCGCTTCGACTGGATAAGGCAGCTACTTGAGCGCCAGCAGGAGGCAGACGACGTAGAAGCCATCGCTGACGCAATAAAGACCGACCTCTCCCCGGACGAGGTGTTCGTGTTCACTCCGAAGGGCGACGTTGTTGCGCTCCCCACCGGGGCTACGGTGCTGGATTTCGCATACCATATCCACACGCAGGTCGGCAATAAAATGACCGGCGCGAAGGTCGGCGGCAGAATGGTCAGCTTCGATTATGTTGTGCATACCGGCGAGATCGTGGAGATACTCACTTCCGGTTCGCCTAACTACGGTCCGAACCGCAACTGGATAGAGATCGCAAAGACCACCGAGGCAAAGAGCAAAATAAGAAGCTGGTTCAAGAAGGAGTGCCGCGAGGAGAACATCGAACGCGGCAGGGAGGAACTCGAGCGCGAGTTCAAACGAAACAATATCGCGATAACTCCGGAGCTGCTCCAGACCTCCGCGTCGCGCCAGCGGCTGGACTCCGTGGACGACCTGTACGCTGCGATAGGCTACGGCGGCGTTTCCATGGCGAAGATAGTCCAGCGCATAAAGGAAGATCAGCTCCGCAACCATAAGGAGCAGCAGGCTATCCAGGCGGCGGCTGAAAATCCGATGGAGAGCATAAGCGAGAATAACCGCCGCAGCCGCAAGAAGGGCATCATAATCGAGGGCATGGAAAACTGCCTCGTGAAGTTCGCGCAGTGCTGCAACCCGCTTCCCGGCGACCCTATAATCGGCTTTGTAACCAGGGGATTCGGCGTATCTATCCACAAGCAGGACTGCGTGAACGTTGTGAACAACCGCGACGATCCCGAGAACAAGGATCGCTGGCTCAAGGCGACATGGGCTGGCGTTGAGGATTCCACCTACCGCGCGACCATCGACGTTATCGCAGAGGATCGCATTACGATTTTCGCGGATATCACCACTGCGATAGCCGCCAACCATATCCCGCTCCAGGAAATGAACGGACATCACCTGAAAAACGGCAACCTCGATCTGGTGGTAACTGTCGAGATAGCCGGCGTGGAGCAGCTTTCCAACGTAATGGGCAGGATACAGAAGATCCCCGGAGTTATCTCAGTTGAGCGTACCGGTAAGCAGTAAAGCAGTAAAAAAGGAGAACGACATGCCGCAGATATATCAGCTCCCGCTGGGAGCGCTCGGAACCAACTGCTATATTATCCCCGGCGAGGATTCCCGGGCGGTGGTCATAGACCCCGCGTCTGCTGCGGAGGTGGAGATGTTTCTCAACACCCACGGTCTGAAGCTCGGGACGATCATTGTGACACATGGACATTACGACCACTTCGCGGGCGCGGCTCAGCTCATGGAAAGCACCGGAGCGTCGCTGCTGGCAAGCGCGCCGGACGAGGCTATGTACTCCAGCGCGGCGAAAAGCTGGGCGGATTTTATGCCGGTGGAGTTCAGACCAATAAAGCCGGATAAGCTGTTCTTGGACGGTGAGGAGTTCACCGCCGAGGGGCTGAAATTCCGCGTGATGGGCGCTCCCGGTCATACCGCGGGAAGCTGTCTGCTGTTCACTGAGATCGGCGGCGAGCCTTCGGCATTCTGCGGAGACGTAGTGTTCTGCATGGGCGTAGGAAGAACGGACGGCTATTCCGGCAGCACCCGGGATATGCTGGACAGCCTCGAGAAAATAGCGAAACTGCCCGGCGACTTCAAGCTGTATCCCGGTCACGGAAGCACCACAACGCTTGACTACGAACGCCAGAACAATCCGTACCTCGGCAGGTACGCCTGAATACAGCATTAAGGGGGAGCGAACATGATAACCGAACAGAACTGCACCATGCTGTGCGATTTTTATCAGCTCACCATGGGCAACGGCTACTACAACACAAGGCACGCCGACCGCATCGCCTATTTCGACGTATTTTTCCGCAAAGTTCCCGACGGCGGCGGCTACGCCGTCTGCGCCGGGCTGGAGCAGGTGATAAACTACATTCAGGGGCTGCATTTCACCGACGACGATATACAGTACCTCCGCGGGAAGAAGATATTCAGCGAGGGATTCCTCGAATATCTGCGGGATTTCAAGTTTACCGGCGATATCTGGGCTGTCCCGGAGGGCACGCCTGTGTTCCCGTCGGAGCCGCTGCTGACTGTGCGTGCTCCCGCGATACAGGCTCAGCTCATCGAGACCATGCTGTTGCTTTTGATCAACCATCAGTCGCTTATTGCAACTAAGGCTAACCGTATCGTTCGTGCGGCTCAGGGGCGCGCTATATCGGAGTTCGGCTCCCGCAGGGCGCAGGGCGCGAGCGGCGCGGTGCTCGGAGCCCGTGCTGCGTACATCGGCGGCTGCGCAGGCACTGCCTGCGTTATCGCGGACGAGCTCTACGGAGTTCCCGCCACCGGTACGATGGCGCATAGCTGGGTCCAGATGTTCGACAGCGAGCTTGAAGCGTTCGAAAGCTATTGCAGAACATACCCCGATACCTCCACTCTGCTGGTGGACACCTACAACGTTTTAAAGAGCGGCGTCCCAAACGCGATAAAGGCGTTCGACAACGTTCTCAAGCCGCTTGGAAAGCGCCCGTGCGGTATCCGGCTGGATTCCGGAGACATCGCGTATCTTTCCAGAGAAGCGCGCAAAATGCTCGACGAGGCGGGCTACCCCGACTGCAAGATAGTCGCTTCCAACAGCCTTGATGAGCGTATCATTTCCGACCTGCTGAGGCAGGGAGCTGCGATCGACCTTTTCGGCGTAGGAGAGCGGCTTATAACTGCGAGCAGCGAGCCGGTATTCGGCGGAGTTTACAAGCTGGCCGCAGTGGAAGAAAACGGCGTGATAACCCCGAAAATCAAGATATCCGAGAACGTTTCGAAGATAACCAACCCGCATTTCAAGAAGCTCTACCGGATATACGAGAGCAACGGCAAGGCTATCGCGGATCAGCTCTGCGTGTATGACGAAACTATCGACCCTTCCAAGCCGCTGACCCTGTTCGACCCGGATTTCACATGGAAGAAAAAGACACTCACTGATTTCACGGTGCGGGAACTCCATGTGCCGGTATTTAAAAACGGCGAGCTGGTGTACGACAAGCCGTCTCTCCAGGATATACGCAGCTACTGCAAGCAGCAGATAGACACTCTGTGGGACGAGGTGCTGCGTTTTGAGAATCCGCACAATTATTACGTCGATCTTTCCCGGAAGCTGTGGGACATCAAGCACGAACTTCTTGACAACGGCGGAGTTCTGCGCGCACGCGACGGGAGGGAGAGATCGTGACGCTCCTGGACGCTGTAAAGAGTTTCGGTCCAAAGATCACAGAAAACTACCGCGAAACGCGTTTCTGCGACTTCGCGCCGCCAGATGAAACAGTCGGCGTGATAGACGTTTCGGCTTCCGGGAACGGCAGCCGGGGCATTGCGTTCCTTATCGACAGCATGATAGTCAAGCTGGACGGCGCCGCACGTCGGATAGACTACCGGGATATCCGCGTTATGGAGACGCTTCCGAGCTATGAAACTCCGTTCGAGGACGAGCTGCTGATAGCTTCTCCGGCGGGGGATATACGTATCTCGGACTGTTCGATGAACAAGTTTTTCCTGCGGCAGCTCATCAGCAATATGAGCCGTATCAGCCTGAGAATGACCGATTCCGACCGCGAAGCGCTCAACGAAGTGCTGACCTCCGACGCGCTCGATCACTATGCGGAGCAGTTATTTTCAGAGCCTGAGCATCCCCGCACCGAGGTGCGAGTAGAAGCTGCCGCTGCCGTTCCGGAGATAGCCAGGGCAAAAAAGGCGGCGCTGGCTGATCTGCAGCCGAAGCCCATCGACATTCCGGAGGAGGTCGAGTGGCTGAGCACCCCGCATGTCAGCAGGCAGAGCGAAACGTTGAATCCTGCGGAGTCGGAAGAGCCGGAGAAAACTCCCGCGCCGGTAACGCCAGACGCCGAGCCTGTCAGCCTGACTGAGCCGCGCCAGCGCGACGAGGATATTTCCGATATGTCACACGAGGAGACGATGAGTTACCTCCTGGATTCCATTGCAGAGATAAATTCCACTCCAGAGCCTGAAAATGCGGCGCAGCCTGTAGAATCTCCCGCAGCGCCGGCACAGCCGGAGGAGAGCCGGGCTGTTTCCGGTGAACCTGCTAAAACTGAAGCGGTGCAGTCCGAGACGTCGGAACCGCCTGAGCCAGTGGAGATTCCGACAATTCCTCAGCTTACTAAGGAGCCTGACAGCCCCGATATCTACATACAGGCAAGCAGCCGGATACGCGGTCTTATCGAGGACGGAAGGCTCACGATGGAGCAGGTGAGCACTGCGGTGCGCGAACAGCTTGTCGAGGCCTCGGAGGTATATTCCGGGCTGGATATTGAGAACGCACAACTACCGGAAGCGGTGAAAAAACGCGCGCGTCAGCTTGGCTCGGCCACGGATCGTCTGCCGGAGTATTTCACGCTGGGCGAGGATATCGCGGCGCGTGTGATGTTTTTCATGCTGTATCAGATGCTGTCCTACACCGACAGGGTAGTGCAGTCCGACGTGACAAAGCAAAAGCTGAACTATTTCTTTGTACGCTTCGGCGCGGCGGGAATGGTACTTTCCATGCTGGACGCAAATAATTAAAAAGGGAACGCGGTGAGCGTTCCCTTTCTGCTTGTCGAAAAAGTGTCTTTTACCCGCGAAGCGGGCATTTGAAATCCGTTTTTTGCCTCAGCT
>ULQE01044596.1_pt1 | contig 13186 bp, 14 predicted proteins | sample 1954171 | NCBI WGS metagenome assembly ULQE01 (sample SAMEA4835647, study PRJEB28245) | human gut metagenome | biome: gut microbiome; material: fecal sample | place: Denmark | collected 2008
TATAAACAAAAAAAGTGTCTAGATAAATCAGGAAAAGACATTCTCCTAGGGAAAACTAAAGTTTCGTAAGCACGAAACAAAAGTTTCCCTATGAGGAAACAAGAGTTTTCCTAGGAGAAAACTTTTGTTTTATGCCAATAAAAACTATAAATATCAATTATTCAACACCTTATGACCCATCTCTACAGCTAGAGATCCTCAACTGGTGGAGCGTTATAAGACTCAAGCATATTCACCCGGGCCAAGGCCGGTTACTTGCCGGATCATCTCGGAGTCGATGCCTAAGGCTTTCATTCTTTGGGCAGTTCGCTCTAGGCCTTCGGCCAATCCTTCCTCACGCCCCTCCTTTAGGCCTTCCTTCCGACCTTCTTCACGACCTTCCTTTCGACCTTCTTCACGGCCCTCGATCTTACCTTCTAGCTTAGCGGAATCAAGTACGTCGTTTTGGATCATGATAGCACTCAAATGCTCATCGTAGGCGTGACGCTCGGCGGGGGACACGGTTGAACTTGTCTTCCGCAGACAGTTGGTTGCCCTCGCTCTCCAGCAGCTCCACGATCGTGATCCTCTCTCCGATGAATACCGTGAGAAACCCCTCGAGCACATCGAAATTGGCCTTCTGACGAAGCAGACGCTTGATGGCCCAATCGAAACGGATATACTTGTCTTGCATCTCGTTCATAAACTCTTGTTCCTTTTTTGTTTTCATAGTCAATTGATTTTGATCCGCTATCCACTATCGGACACTCTACCAAAGATAATCCTTAATTCGGAAAGAAACAATAGCAAGAACTTTCTTTCAGCGAAAGACTAACCACCCTTTTCAAGAATTCGCAAAGTAAGTTAACTTCGTTGGCAAAGTAAGCCAGCTCAAATCACATAAAGTCATAGAAAAATCATTATCTTTGTGAATCCTGTTTAAATCACATAAAGTCATAAAATGGAAACTATCATAAATCATATTCATATAAGCAACTTCAAGTCACTCAAAGATGTGACTTTAGACCAATGCCGGAGGATCAACTTGATTATTGGCAAGCCGAATGTGGGTAAAAGTAATCTATTGGAAGCGATGTCCTTGTTTTGTCTGCCCTATTTGAAATATACCCGGAAAAGAAGCATCCAGCAGTTTATCCGTACGGAGAACGATGCAGAGTTATTTTTCGACGGCCATATAGATAGCCCAATTTCCGTGAAAACGAACAAGGTGAATGTAGAAGTAAAAATGGATAACATGGGACTTCTTTATTCGCAAACCAATCCGGCTCATCCCGCACAAGATGTAGCTTTTACTATTTCCAACTTGACGATACCCGCCAAGAAGAATATAGATACTCCGACGGCAAACCCTTTCAAATGCTATCTCTATCCACCAGCATTCGATAAGGAGAAATTACCGATCCCTTTCCTATTACCTCCGGGAGGAAGCAATTTGATGAATATCGTTTCCATGATGCCCAAGTTGAAAGAAGAATTAAGAACTATTTTCAACGACTATGGCTTGAAATATGTCTTCGATACCAATAGCCAGGAGATTAAAGTAATGAAAGAAAAGAAACCGGGAGAGATATTTTTAATTCCATTTCATTCCATAGCCGATACCCTGCAGTGTATGATTTTCTACAAAGCGGCTATTGAAAGTAACAGTGAGTCCGCATTAGTTTTTGAAGAACCGGAAGCCCACTCATACCCTCCTTTCATATCAAAGGTAACGCAGGATATTATCCAATCGGACAGAAACCAGTTTTTTATAACGACACACAGTCCTTATGTGGTTAACGACTTTCTGGAATTACCGAGTGACGAACTTGCCATTTACCTAGTTGACTTCAGGAATGGGGAAACTTTCGTGAAAAGAGCCAGTGACACAGAAGTACAAGAAATGTACGAATATGGCATCGACCTATTTTTCAACACCGAAACCTTCTTAAGATAATGGCAGAACTCTACATAATTCCGGAATGCTACGTCGATACAAACCTAATTATCCTAAAATGCGCTAAGGAAGAGAAAGTTGAGATGAAACAATTTGATCTTTCAGATGAATTGAGATCTTTTACAGCGCAGACAAAGTAAGTATCGAGCAAAGAAGATACGAACTTCAAAAAGTTATTTCACGAAATTAAGAGCGCAGAAGAAATAACAATCCTAAGGAATGCCATTAAATATTTGAAAGAAAAGCAATATAGTTCTAATAGCGCAGAAATGAAAGCCCTCATTAACGGGCAAACGTAGGTCTAAAACTTCTTCTAAGTTTAAAGCCATTCCATGGCTACACATTCACTGTATGTCCAGACGATCCGTCAAGGTATTTATAAACGTCCGTATCGGTGAATTCTCGTAGTTATCCAACTCCCCAACCAAGATCAACGCAGCGTTCTTCATCCATGGGTGGTATGGAATGGATAGTTCATAGGGGATTTCCCGGATCAGTTCCGGGGTGTTCTTGATTACCGTATAAGTGTCGCCATCGGCGGCTTTCTTGCCTTCGAAAACTAAGGTACGGTCGTACATTTTTTGCTTGTTTGCCCCGTTTAGTACTACCGGGGCCATGACTACGGAATCTCTGTCGCTACGCAACATCGGCATCAAGGACAGGGTTTGATATCGTCCCACGGAGAGTCCGCAGACACTGATCGTTAGGTCTAGACGCAAGGAGTTGCCCTCCCGCTCGATGCGGTTTTGCTTCACGGAGACTTGCCCCCGGTAAGATTGTATAGGCACCTGCGCTCCTGCCGGAAGAACAAGGCCGATCACAAGCAAGCATATATAAATGAATGTCTTCATAGATTTATCTCTTTATTTGATGATGTAAACGATACTGATACCCGCCTTTGTTAATCCCCAATACTCGTTGCGGAACTTGCCGATAGGCGCGTCTCCTCTAGGAAAAGCGTACTTATCATATTCGAAATGCAAGTATCCGAAACCCGCCGTGAACTCCACGTTCCAACGGGGCGAAACGTATAACTGATAACCATAAGAGATACCGCCGCCATAGGCATTACCGTTATAACTATTCTTTTTCTCCATCCCATACAGGAGCTTCAAACCGGCGAAATCGTAATCCATATACTGGGCATGAACCCCGAAGAAATGTCCGTTGAAACGCTCGTGTATCCAGTAGCGCGCCTCTGGTTGTATCATCCAATGCTTAAAGGACTTATCGCTCGAGAATGTCCAACCGTTATAATACCCCGATGCCTCAACCGACCAATGCTTGTTGAACGCGACCTCCGCCCCTACGTTCGGCGTAGTGATCGCGTCATAAAGCACATTGGTCTTCACGGCCACGACCTGTCCTAGAATATCCATAAAGGTTGACAAAAGAAATACTAACAGTAAATATAGTTTATTCATATCTCCCGGTTCATTAGGTTTGTTTATTTAAGAGACAAAACCGTACAAATATAAATATTATTTATCAGTTCATTTGTACGTTAACTTATATAATATCCATGATTTCAAATGAAAAACGTTATCTTTGTAAAATAAATCCAGAATATGACTCATGAAGGCTAAATATATCGTGATTTTTTTCCTGTCACTCCTTTCGTTTGTCGCTTGCGATAAAGAGGAGGTCGTTATCCCTACTACTGCCCCTCGTACGGTTCTTATCTATTTCGCAGGGGATAATAGCTTGAGTGGATACGTGAGCCAAAACCTGAGGGCGATAAAGGAAGGGATTGAGCGAGATGGATTGAACAACGGCAATTTGTTGATCTATACGGATAAGCAGAACGAGGCTCCCCAGCTTTTCCAATTAAAACTGGAAGCGGATACCATCCGGCAGATCGTGCTCGAGACCTACGACTCGAACCAGAACTCGGCCTCTACCGAGACGCTGACGCAAATAATCGACAAGGTACAAAAGGAATATCCGGCGGATAGTTACGGGTTGGTGCTGTGGAGTCACGGAACGGGATGGCTACCTTCGGATATCTATAGCTATCTGCGTTCTTTCGGGCAGGATGGGAAGAATAATTTCATGGAGATCAATGATTTGGCCTCCGCTTTATCGAAGTATCATTTTGATTTTATTTTGTTCGACGCTTGTTATATGTCGTGTGCCGAGGTAGCTTACGCTTTCCGGGGATGTGCGGATTATATTATCGGCTCGCCAACGGAGATATTGGCGAACGGCTTCCCTTATCAATCGATAATGGGGGATATGTTCAAGAAAGAAGCTGATGTGGTGGGGATAGCGACAAAGTTTTATACGTATTATCAAAGTGAGGCAGGAACGATCTCGGTCATGAAAAGCGATGAGTTGGATGAATTGGCCGCTACTTGCCGTGCCATATTTCATGATAAGACGGAAAGCGATCTTTTCGCCGTACCCGCAAGCGAGTTGCAGATCATGGAGTATTTGACGCCGAATTATCATGCCTTATATGATTTTGATGATTACGTGAGCCGTCTGGCCACGGAAGAGCAATATAACGCATTCAAGCGGAGCATGGAAAAGGCGGTTATTTACAAGGCTACTACACCCAAGGCGGTTTACGCTTATCCGTATCCGTATGGAAGCTATCTGCCGGTCAATAAATATAGCGGCCTATCTATCTATGTCCCCCAAGAAGCCTTGCCCAAACTAAATGAGTGGTACAAGGACCTTGAGTGGTATAAAGCGGTCTATTAATCACCTCTTATCCAACGCTTTCCGCGAGGAGTGTGAAGAAATAGTAAGATACTCCCTGCTATTGCAGCAACAATTGTAAAAAACACAGCCACTACTATCATACTAATCTATTTTAAGTATTAAACTTCCAATATATGCGAACCATACGGTAGCAACTAAGCCAACTCCAAAAATATACCAAATGATCAAAGGTATAGTATCAACATATGATAACCTTTCCCAATTACCTATATTAAAGAAAGCTCCACCTAATCCCAACACTAAAGCCGCAAATGTCAACTTTGACAGGTCAAAGAAATACTTCGCGATATTCTCTTTCCGTATCTTCACTAACTCTCGTGCCTCTTTATTCTTTTCTCTCCTTCTTTCAAAATCACTCATGACAAAAATAGTATTTATATTTCACATCCCATTCTATTTCACTAGGAAAACTTCTTTATAACGTTCAATTTTTCCTTGAGGATGAACGAGTTCCGCATAGAAAATATAGACTCCTGTTCTCACCTTGGAACCATTCACCGCAAGGCCGTTCCAAGCCAATTCACCTTCTATCCCTAATAAGTCATGATTTACCACCTCACTGATACGCCTTCCGGAGATATCAAATATCCAGGCCCTACAGGTATAGCCGGATTCATCAAGATGGTAGGAGATCGTATATTCCTTCGTTGCCTCAGAATAAACGGGAGACTCTATGCCCGTGACCTCGCCTTCATCTTGCTTTCCATATTGGGAATTCCGATAGCCGGGCGTACCGTATCCCGCCGTGGCCGAAGCCGAAGTCCAATTCATCTCATCCTGCGTATCGCTATCAGGATTAATCCGCTCCAAGGCAATCCCCTTCTCATTTTTCACGGATGGGGCATGCCATTTAGAGGAATAACGAATCTCATCGATCATAACCTCATCTTCCGTACGAAACAGGACTAGCGTAGCGGAGGTATTTGCCAAGACCGGAAGTTTTAATTCATGCAAAGCATCCGGCGAAGATATCAGATAAAAATCGCTCACTCCTTCTATACTTTTAGTCAGCAACGCATAATCTTGTGGTTCTACCAGAGAGACTATAGAAGATAAAGGATAATGCGTACTCAATGTACCATCGGATTTGCGGGTAGCAACAGACAGTCCAGCCAAAGACAATGTCCGGTCCGAACGATTATAAAGCTCGATATACTCACTCCCTTCCGGGTAAGGATTCGGCAACAACTCATTAAAAACGATCTCATTGGGTAAGACTATAATGTCCGTGGGGATACCCGGTTTATGGGGAGTGTCCGGACGATCCGGATCTTCTGGTTCATCGTCAGGAGAAGAGTTTGCGGAACCCGGCGTGCCTCCTCGCTCATCCGTTGATAAATAAAAACCGATTTCAGAACGTTCCCAAGCGATACCGGCTTTCGCTTTCTCATAGGCAATCCGGTCGATCTCCTTACCGGAAGGATCTAATAACGCAAGCTCCTTCCCCGTGTTCGCCAAAGACGCCGGGAATTTATCCAAGGGTATATCTTGTCCCGAATCGTCAATATGTATATCCCTACCGGACCGATAAAGCACGATATATCCATCCGCATCCAAAAGCAAAGCTGTTAATACCGTAGGCTTACTACCATATAAGAATGACCAACCATTTAACTCTATAGCCTTATCCGTCGTATTATAAAGTTCCACATACTCCGTTTCCGGAAAAGCCTTTTGTCCTTTCGGATCAGCCATCACCTCATTAATACGGATACTACCGGCGGGGAAAGAAGGAGTATCCGGCACTTCTGGTTCCTCCGGAGCGTCGGGCTCTTCTTCATATTCTAACCGAATCTCGGTAGAACTCTCCGGAATCTTATTTCCCTCAAGATCCATTAACCCCGAGCACAACAAATCATAACCCATACCAACCTTCAACTCCTTATCAAAGCTGATATTCACATGGATCCGCATATCATCCGCATAGGTCATACGAGAGGCATTACCGATACCCGATATAGAGAATATCGCCTCACGGATATCCACCGGAAGATTATATTGTAATTGGAAAACAGACTCGGTGATCGGTTGGATAGCAAGAAGCCGCGGAAGAACCAACGGCTCATCGGGCTCATTGGGTTCTTCTGGCTCTTCGGGAGTATCCGGCTTCTCTGGTTCGATCGATATATTATCGGATATAATGATGTAGTTACACGCAAAATCATTTACTCGAGTTTTAGAATAGCGGCATTCAAAACGTAGTTGTCCCCCTTTACATGAAGAAGAAACTTCAGACTCACAACTCCCTATCAAGACAAACCTACCCTTCTCTAGCACATATAAGTTCCATATCTTATGATTTTCTAAAGTAAGTTTCACTTTCAAATCCACGGCTCCCAACAAGACATCGAGCGCTTTCTCTATTAAGATCTTTGGATTCTTCTCCGTTGCGGTATGTTTCCGAAAAGTTATCGTTTTCTTATTACTGCCGATTTGGACATAATAATCGTTTTTTAATCCAAGCATCCTCTGATCATCTAAATAAACATGTAGCCGGATATGGTTTTGATCGCTTGGTTTGAAATCCATCCGAATCTCAAATTCCCATTCCATTGTAGCGGAATAAACGAGAGGAGTTTCTATGGAAACACTTTTCCGGGTAGGATCCGCACGTGAGACCAGCCATCCGGTCTCAATCACAAAGCAATCTAAATCACCCGTCCAAGGGTTATCCGATGTAATCTCCGGTCCATTAAACGGTTCTTTTAACTGGGGATAAGCGCAAAGCGGAAGTAAAAACGCAAGAATTAATAATAATTGTTTCATAGCTATATCGTTTTAGTTATAAATTTCTCTATCTTTGCACCCTAATAAGTTACAACTGTAAATAATAGGGCGCAAAAGGCAAAAATATGAAAGCCCTTTACAGACAGCAAAGTTATAACTATTTTACATTATTCAAATTAAATCAGTGCTCAAAATGAAAGTAGCAATTGTTGGTGTAAGTGGAGCCGTAGGACAGGAGTTCCTGCGTGTACTCGACCAGAGAAACTTCCCGATGGATGAGCTGGTACTTTTTGGCTCATCTCGTAGTGCCGGACGTGTTTATACCTTCCGTGGTAAACAGTATACCGTTAAGGAACTGAAGCATAACGACGACTTTAAGGGAATCGATGTTGCTTTTGTTTCAGCCGGAGGTGGTACTTCCAAGGAATTTGAGAAGACGATCACGAAACATGGTACGGTGATGATCGATAACTCCAGCGCGTTCCGTATGGACGAGGATGTTCCATTGGTCGTACCGGAAGTAAACCCGGAGGATGCCTTGAATCGTCCTCGTGGTGTGATCGCTAACCCGAATTGTACCACGATCCAGATGGTTGTAGCGTTGAAGGCGATCGAGAACTTATCTCATATCAAGCGTGTTCACGTATCTACTTATCAAGCTGCCAGTGGAGCGGGCGCTACCGCTATGGCTGAGTTGGTAAAACAATATGAGCAATTATTAAAGGGCGAGGAGCCTACAGTAGAGAAATTCGCTTATCAATTGGCATATAACGTAATCCCTCACGTAGACGTATTCACGGAAAACGGCTATACGAAAGAGGAGATGAAGATGTATAACGAGACCCGTAAGATCATGCACTCGGATATCGAGGTGAGCGCGACTTGTGTTCGCGTACCGGTTATGCGTGCGCATAGCGAATCTACTTGGGTAGAGACAGAGCGTCCGATCAGCGTGGAAGAGGCTCGCAAGGCTTTCGCCGAGGCTGAGGGTGTGGTATTGCAGGATGAACCGGCAAACAAGGATTATCCGATGCCGTTGTTCGTAGCGGATCACGATCCGGTTTACGTAGGCCGTATCCGTAAGGATATCAGCAACCCGAATGGGTTGACATTCTGGACCGTGAGCGACCAGATCAAGAAAGGCGCCGCTTTGAACGCCGTGCAGATCGCCGAGTACTTGCTAAAGGTGGGTAATATCAAATAACAGACAACTTTGTAAATTCTATATACGTGGAAGCGGGATCAAGAGAATACTCTTATCCCGCTTTTTTATTCCTTAGCGTAATTCCTCCATGCCTTCTCAAAACGTATAAATCAATACGCCCAATACCCGATGGTTGGTTATCGAATGTGTGTCATGAATCCGTCCGCCATCTTGCAAATCCACATGGCCATACCATGCGATGGAAGGGCTATATTCAACACCTAATTTCCAGTGCGGAAGATTATACGAAAGCTGCAGGTTGGTCGTAAATACCTGATCTACGTCCAGACCTACGCCATAGGTTTTGCCTACCAGTGCCTCATTCGCTCCCAAGTTCTTCAAATAGCCTAAGAACAAACCCGGTTTCCATTTCTTTCCGTACACGATATTCAACCAAGAAGTAGAGAAAAGATACGGTGAATATTCCTGTTCGCCGGTACGTGGGTCGATAGAGGTGACGCCGTAACCACCCAACATACAAGTTTGCGTCAAGTTAGAAGCCAGCAATGTTTTCGCCATCACCAACCAATTCGCGTCCTGATATTTCACGTGCGCCTCGCCGGATACGGAAGAAACCCGCTCGCTGACTTTATAAATCTTGCCATCCACCTCGTTCTGCGTTCTCGGCACCAACGACAAGATCTCCATACCGGCTCCTACCTGCCAACCGGGTTTCTTATAATCCACCCCGAGATAGACTTCCGGCACGCAACTATTCTTGATATATTCCTCGCTCTTTCCGTTCGGTCCGGCCGATAGATATTGCAACTGCCATAGAACCGACCCGGTCAATTGCCACCCATTGTCCGTATAACGATAACGAATTTGCGGGCTGCGGTTAAAGGGCTGGAACGGAGCGCCGGTAGAAAGATTCAACATCTGTGGAAAGACCTCGCCAAATAGCGGATGCCATGTCTGTCCGATCAAGACAGCGGACTTGCCCCAATCCAGATTCACATAGGCATGACGGATACGGAGCACCGCCCAATTGCTACCCGAACCCCGGAAATCGGCCTCCAGTTTCAAGGAAGTCTTGGCCGAACCAACCTTCGGTCCTTGTACATCGATTCCCAAACGGGAGTAAAGCAGGTAAAAACTACCGTTCGGACTAGCGTTCAAGTCCTTGCCATCCGCATCCAACGCCACGTCCTTCGGATATAGGTGGAACAAACCATCCACGATCTCGGCGTTCGCACGGGAATTATAGAACAAGTCTCCACGTACCTGTCCGTAAAATTTGTAAGAGAAGTTTTTCTTTTGCGCCTGTACGCATACCGCCATACATAGGCCGATCAAAAGAAGCAAGTTGCGTTTCATTTCCATTCCGGTCAATCTATCTTTAAAAATAATACATCATCAAACCTAATATACGATGATTCGTTATCGCATGTGTTTGCTCGATACGTCCGCTCTCTAAGTCGGTCGTGCCATAATAAGCTGTCGCCGGACAATACTCGAAACCGAACTTCCAATGCGGTAAATTATACGATACGTTTAAGCTGACGGTTATTAATTGATCGATATCCAATCCCATACCATACACCTTATCCGCTGAGACCAAGGACTTCCCGGTTCCCAAATTCTTCGTATATCCGACGAAAACTCCCGGTCTCCATTTCGTTCCGTAGGCGAAATTCACCCATGTCGTAGAATGGCGAAAAGGCGTATATCCCTGCTCGCCCGTACGGGAGTCCACCGAGCTCACCCCGTAACCGCCCAATAAAGCGGTATGATCCAAGGCTGAGGCCATCAAGGTTTTCGCCGCAAAGGTATAGTTTCTTCCGCTATACTTCAAATGTGCCTCGTAAGAGAATGCGGTCATTCGCTCGTTCACCTTAAAAGTTTGCTCCTTCCATTCTGTGGAAGTACGGGGTTTCAAGGAGATCATATGAGCGCCGAGCCCCATCAACCAACCATCCGCAGGGGTAAAATCCGCCCCCACGAACATCTCCGGAATGCAACTATTCTTGATATAATCCTCGCTCATGCCTTTCGGTCCGCTGGAAAGGTATTGTAATTGCCACAACACGGAAGCCGTCAATTGTACCCGGCTATTCGCCTTATACTGGTAACGGATCTGAGGGCTACGGTTGAAAGGCTGGAACGGCGCTCCGGTGGAAAGATTCAAGACATCCGGCATCACGGCGCCAAACAAGGGATGCCACGTGATCCCTACTAATACCGCCGATTTTCCCCAATCCAAGTTTACGTATGCCTGCCGGATACGTAACATCGTATTACTACCGGAAAAACCGCCAAAGTCCGTCTCTATCTTAGCGGAGGAACGAGCCTTGCCGATATCGGGACCCGTCACGTCCAAGCCCAAGCGGGAAGTGAACGTATAGAAACTGCCATTCGGCGTGGCGTTCAAATCCTTGCCATCCGCATCAAAACTCTTATCCAAAGGATAGAGATAAAAGTTCCCATCGATCGGAGCCATATTAGCCCGGGAATTGTAGAAAAGATCTCCACGGACGAAGCCGTAGAATTTGTAAGTGAAGTTTTTTCTTTGCGCTGTCGTAGAAAATAAGGCTAGCATCCCCACGAGCAACAGGGTAATCCGTCTCATTATAATTCAGTTTGTTATTTTTCTTACCTTATAAGCCGCGAATGTATATATTTTTATGGATTCAATTTGAAGAAACGAAATATTATTTGTTCCTTTGCTTCCAAGTTGTAAGCCTTAAAGGTCAAATTAGATTAATATTGTAAACACCAGATAAAGAAAATGAGTACTAAAAAGTTTTTGCTAGAAGAAAAAGATATACCTACGGCATGGTATAATATCGTAGCGGATATGAAGAACAAACCGCTGCCGATCTTAAATCCACAAACTAAACAGCCCTTAAAGGAGGAAGATTTATATCCTCTATTCTCGAAAGGCGTCTCTCATCAAGAAATGAACACGACAGACACATGGATCGAGATCCCCGATGAAGTACGCGAGCTTTATAAGGTATGGCGACCGACTCCGTTGGTTCGTGCCACTGGATTGGAAAAAGCGCTGGATACGCCCGCCCATATCTATTTCAAGAACGAGAGTGTAAGCCCGATCGGTTCACATAAGTTGAATTCGGCCTTGGCTCAGGCTTATTATTGTAAACAAGAGGGTACGACAAATATCACGACCGAGACAGGCGCCGGACAATGGGGTGCCGCTCTTTCTTACGCGGCAAAAGCTTTCGGCTTGGAACTTGCCGTTTATATGGTAAAGGTTAGTTACCACCAGAAGCCCTACCGTCGTTCGATCATGCAGACTTTCGGAGCACAAGTTGTTGCCTCCCCAAGTATGAGTACGAAAGCCGGACGCAAGATCTTGACAGACCATCCTAATTATCAAGGTAGCCTAGGTACCGCTATCTCCGAGGCGGTAGAGTTGGCCATGCAGACACCGAACTGTAAATATACATTAGGTAGCGTATTAAACCACGTTATGCTGCATCAGACCGTTATCGGACTGGAAGCTGAGAAACAAATGGAAATGGCTGGCGAGTACCCTGATGTCGTTATCGGTTGTTTCGGGGGTGGTTCCAACTTCTCCGGTATCACATTCCCATTCCTGCGCCATAAACTAACGGAAGGTAAGGATATCCGGGTTATAGCAGCGGAACCGGCATCTTGCCCGAAACTTACAAGAGGGCAATTCCAATATGACTTCGGAGATGAGGCTGGCTATACCCCGCTAATCCCGATGTTTACGTTGGGACATAATTTCTCTCCAGCGAATATCCATGCGGGAGGTTTGCGTTATCATGGCGCCGGCTCCATCGTCAGCCAGTTGATGAAAGACGAATTGATGAGCGCCGTGGATATCAAGCAATTGGATACCTTCAAGGCCGCTACTTTATTCGCGCAAGCGGAAGGAATCATACCGGCCCCGGAATCATCCCACGCTATCGCCGCGGCTATCCATGAGGCAGAGCAAGCCAAGATCGAAGGTAAACCTCGTACGATCTTGTTCAACTTATCGGGCCACGGCTTGATCGATATGGCCGCTTACGACCAATATCTATCCGGTGATCTAACAAACTATGAGGTAACGGATGAGGAAGTAGCTAACAATTTGAAAGATTTGGAGAAAATCATCTGATAAAAACAAGAAAAGGGGCGATACCAAATCGCCCCTTTCCCTTATTTGTCTATGAAAGTCTTAATTTAAAGTATGTATTATGAGAAAATTTCTTCGTAATTAGTACTCGGGATAATCATGTTCTGGACATTTAAGCTAAAGTTTTTCTTTTTCTTATCCCACATACCGTAATTTGTCTTTATCTCTCCACTTTGATCATCATATTGATAAGTGATCTGATAGAATGGAACCCATTCATCGTTTGTCCGATCCCAACGAAACGCTTTCTTCTCGGAAACCTTGCCGTTCTCGTTGTACTGGAACTCATATCTTACCTGTTTGTTCAACAGTCCGTTTTCCTGTAAGAATACCACTTTAGAGATAATCTTACCATTCTCCTCTTTTGTATCATATAGATAATCTTTAGGAGACGCTGCGCTTATCGCTAAACTACACATGAAAGTAAAAACTAGCGCAAGAATACTTTTACCCCAAACTGATGTCTTCATACTATTTTAATTTA
>ULQE01035052.1_pt1 | contig 13089 bp, 10 predicted proteins | sample 1954171 | NCBI WGS metagenome assembly ULQE01 (sample SAMEA4835647, study PRJEB28245) | human gut metagenome | biome: gut microbiome; material: fecal sample | place: Denmark | collected 2008
AAGTTGAGCAATTATACTTAAACGAATATTTAAGTAAAGCAGATGAATATTTAAAAGACCAAAAATATGATAAAGCTTTAAATGTATTGAGTAAAATAGACGATGATCTTCAAAACAGTGACCTAGTTATAAGTAAAAAAGCTGATATAAAAATTGCAGAATTAAAAGAAAAAATAAAAGAAATGGCAACTAGTCAACCAGCATTAAGTGTATTAGATTATCTTTCTAGTTATGATACAGAAAATATTGAAGAAGTAAGAGACGTAGTTGATGAATTGAAAATACAATATAAAAACGAATTTGTTTTAGAAACACGTGAATTATTAAAAACTAATTACACAAAAGCAAAAGCAAACATCAATTCAGCAATTAAAATTTTATCAGATGACAAAGACATTAAAAAATTATTAGAAGAACTAAATCAAACAGAGCCTACACCTGTTAGTTTAACAACATTAAAAGCAGAGAAAATATCTGACACTCTAAAATTATCAGACGGAAGCACACCAATAAAATCAACGGCTGGAACTGAATACAAAAATTATATATTAAAATCTTCAGAAAGTAATTCAGAAGAAACAATAGAATATAAATTAGATACAAATTATTCTAAATTAGAAGGAATAATTTGTATACCAGAAACAGCCGAAATATCAACTCCATCAAGTGTTAAAATAACAATATATGATCAAAACGGAAAAGTGCTTTACACTACTGAAAACATAAATAATAACAGTTTTTCAATAGATGTTTCAAAAGTAGAAACATTAAAAATCGTATTAAAATCAGGTGAAAATGAGAGTTATTTTATTGGTAATCCAATGCTTACACAAAATAAATAATATATAGATTAAAACGGAGATTTTGACAAGCAATTGCCAATGATCTCTGTTTTTCGATTTCTAGAAAATATTTAAGAATTTTTTAAGTTATAGCATCTATAATTTATAGTATAATAAAAAGGTAAAGGAGAATTGAATGAAAGTACTAATTGTTGAAGATGACAAAATTTTATCAGATACAATTAAGCAATGTATCGAAAAGAAATATAGCGTAGAGCAAGCATTTGACGGATATGAAGGTTACATGTTTGCAAAAGAAAATATATATGACATAATAATACTTGATTTAATGATGCCAGAAATGAATGGATATGACTTATTAAGTAAGCTAAGAAAAGAAGAAATATTTACACCTGTACTTATACTAAGCGCAAAGGATTCATTAAATGATAAAGTAAAAGGACTATCAATAGGAGCGGACGATTATTTAGCTAAGCCCTTCGAAAGAGAAGAACTTTTAGCTAGATTAGAAGCTTTGATAAGAAGAAATCATGGATTTTATGCAAATAATACAATAGAATTTAAAGATTTAAAAATGAATCTAGAAAATAGAAAAGCATATATAAAGGACAAAGAAATAAATCTTCAAGGAAAACAATTTGATTTACTAGAATATTTGATTCATTCAAAAAACACTATAATAACCAAAGAACAAATCTTTGATAAAATATGGGGATTTGATTCAGACACATCAACGAATGTAATTGAAGTATACGCAAGTGCATTAAGAAAAGAATTAAAAAAATATGGATATGATAAGTATATTAAAACGTTAAGAGGCGTTGGATATATATTATCAGACTAAATAATGAAAGGAATGTAATAAGAGTGAAAGAACAAAAAATAATAAAAATTGAATTATTTAAAAACATGATTTTTAATTTAATACTTTTAACATTAATTTTTGGTGCTTTCAGTCTTTTCATATTAAGCCAATTCAACAATTATTTATACAAATCAGTTGATCAAGAGATTATGCAATATAAACAACAACTCGAAGATATATCAGATTTTGTTGTTAACAGTAACAAAACAAAATCAGAAAATGAATTAACAGATGAAGAACTTACAGCCGAAGTGCAGAAAAACATAGATAAGATAGCTAATCCTAGAGTTGTAACAATATTAAGAGATGAAACAGGAGATGTAATCGCAACATCATTAAGCGTAAAATATTTTGCAGATTACATAGGAAAAAACGATTTTAACATGAAAAATATAGGAGAAATATATGAAATAAAAGTAAACTCAAAATATTTCTATAGAGCTACTACATGTAGGTTAACAGCTTCAAATGGTGAAGTTTATTACATGGATATATTGATAAATATAAACTCTGAAAAAGAAATGATGGATAACTTCAGTAGAACATTACTTGTAGGAACAGGTATAGTTATTGTGCTATCAATAATTACAAGCTGGTATTTATCAAAGAGAGCTCTAACTCCTATAATTTCTGCATACAAAAAACAAGCAGAATTTGTACAAAATGCATCACATGAACTTCGAACACCATTAACAATAATTCAAGCAAAACAAGAAATGTTACTTCAATCACCTGAAAGCAAGATAATTGATAAATCACAAGATATAGTTTTATCGCTAAATGAAACGAGAAGACTATCAAAAATGATAACAGAATTAATGGACTTGGCAAGATCAGATGCTAACAGAAATACAGTTCACAAGTCAAAGACAGACATAAAGCAAATGGCAAGAGAAGTAGTAATTCCATATAAAGAAATGGCAGAATTACAAAGTAAGATAATGAATTTAAATATTGGTTGTGATAAAGAACTAAACATTGATAAAAATAAGATAAAGCAGTTATTAGTTATTTTGCTAGATAATGCCATAAAATATACTGAAGAAGATGATGTGATAGATGTTGACATTCATAATCATGAGGATAAGCTGTACATAGTAGTAAAAGATACTGGAATCGGAATTAGTGATGAAGGCTTAAAACATATCTTCGAAAGATTCTACAGAGAGGACAAAGCTCGTTCAAGGGCTAAAGGCGGTACAGGACTTGGATTATCAATAGCACATACAATTGTAAAAAGTCACGGAGGAAGCATAAAACTAACACATAATAAACCAAAAGGAACAGTAGTAACAGTAAAAATCTAAAAGAAAAAATTCAATGAAAATAAGTATTAATTTTATTACAGATTACTATGAATTATAAAGAAAAAGACTTGCTATAAATGCAAGTCTTTTGTTGACTTTTTCTACATAGACCAATATAATATAAAAGATGAATTAGGCATAAAAGGAGCGAAAAAATGGCAAATCAAATATTGAGTTACGGTAACTCAAATGATAAAGATGAAAACGAGAAAAAAGAAAAAAATAATAAAAAAGAGAAAATAGATAAAAAAAGTGAAAAAGTATCAAAAAAAGATGAGAATACTCAGTTAATTGTACCTGATACAAATACACAAATAGATAATAGTCAAGTAAAAGTAAAAAAGCATATTGCATTAAAAGTTATAGGAATTATATTTTTAATAGTAATTGTCTTATGCATAGCAAGTGTAACAACATTTTCAGTAATAAATAATAAAGATGACAAAATAAAAAAAGGAGTAACCATCGAAGGCGTTGATGTATCCGAATTGTCTAAAGAAGAGGCAAAGCAAAAAGTTCAACAACAATTTTTAGACACACTAGATGATACAATTTATTTTCAATATGGAGAAAGCCAATATTCACTTGCACTAGAGCAAATAAGTGCTAAATTCAAATTGGACGAAGCAGTTGACAAAGCTTATAAGCTAGGAAGAGAAGGAAGCATTATTCAAAGAGATTTAGAAATAATAAAATTAACTAAAAATACTCAAAATATTACAATAGATATTTCATATGATGAAGTAGCATTAGATGCTTGCATATTAGACATATCAGCCAAATTACCAGAACAAGTGAAACAACCGAGCTACTATATTGAAGGAAGTGATTTGATTATTACATCTGGAAAAATAGGAAAAGCAGCTAAAAGCGATGAAACAAAAGAAATAATTGCAAATGCACTAAATCAAAAGAATTACAAAGATGTTTTTTATGATATTCCAACATATGACAGATATCCAGATGAAATTGATGTAGATCAAATACATTCAGAAGTCTACAAAGAAGTTAAAGATGCGTATTATACAGTTGAACCAAGAGTTCTATATCCAGACGAAACAGGAATTGATTTTCAAGAAAGCGTAGACGCAGTAAAAGAGCAAATTAAAAGTGAGAAAAAAGACGAATATGTAGTGCCACTAAAATATACAAGGGCAAATATTACGGTAAATGATTTAGGAACAGATGCATTTCCAGACCAACTTGCAACTACATCAACAGCATATGTAAATAATCCAAATAGAACAACAAACTTAAGATTAGCAGCAAATAAAATAAATGGAACAGTATTAATGCCAGGAGAAACATTTTCTTACAACACAATAGTAGGAGAAAGAACAATTGCGGCAGGATATAGAAATGCAGCAATATATGAAAATGGTCAAGTAGTAGATGGGCTTGGAGGCGGAATATGCCAAGTTTCGACAACATTATACAATTCAGTTTTGAAATCAGATTTAGAAATTGTAGAAAGATCACCACATATGTTCCTTGCAACATATGCACCAGGCTCATTAGATGCAACAGTAGCATATGGTTCACTTGATTTTAAATTTAAAAATAACAGAAATTATCCAATAAAAGTTGTAGCATCAGTTGAAAGCGGATACTGCACAGTTAGAATAATCGGGTTAAGAACTGATGATGATTATGATATTCAATTATCAAGTAAAAGAATAGGATCTTTAACATATCAAGCATTCAAGAATTACTATAAAAATGGTCAATTTATTAAGTCAGAACTAGTATCAACAGATCAATATTCATCACATTAAAATAAAAAGGAATGAAGTAAAATGAGAATAAGAAGAAAGCCATGGGCAAAACAAGAATTAGAAGAAGCAAAATTTTATATAGATGATCCCCAAATGTATAAAGGAAAATGGAAAGAACAATTTGAAGATTCAAAAAAACCACTTTATTTAGAAATAGGATGTGGTAAAGGGAGTTTTATATCAAAAATTGCATCAAGACATCAAGAAAATAATTATATAGCAGCTGACATGATTGAAGCAATGCTAGGATTATCAAAAAGAAATATAGAAACAGAATATGCAAATAAAAATTTAGAAATAAAAAACTTATTATTAATACGCATGAATGCAGAAAGAATATTAGATGTATTTGATGAAAATGATACAGTAGACAGAATATATATTAATTTCTGCAATCCATGGCCAAGAGGAAAACATAAGAAAAGAAGATTAACATATACTAGACAATTAGCTAATTACAAGACTTTTCTAAATAAAGAAAAAGGAGAAATTTACTTTAAAACAGATGATGATGAGTTATTTGAAGAAAGCGTAGAATACTTCAAAGAAGAAGGATTTGAAATTGTAAAAATAACGCATGACTTACATAGTGAAATGATTTTTGAAGATATTAGAACAGAACATGAGCAAATGTTTTCTGAGCAAGGTATAAAAATAAAGGCACTGATTGCAAAAATTAAAATATAGAAAAAAGCAGACATTGGTATCAGCATTTTCATACATGTGCTAAATTAACAACAATTCTATATTTTTAATTTTATTTTAATATTTCAATAATAAAATGTGCTAAAAGATTAATAAAGTGGTTAATCAATAAATAAAAGGAGGAAAAAACATTGATAGAGCTACAGAATGTTACAAAAAAGTATAATGATTTTACAGCAGTAGACGATATCAGCTTTAAAATTGATGACGGTGAAGTTGTTGGATTTCTTGGACCAAACGGTGCTGGAAAAAGTACAACAATGAACATGATAACAGGATATATTGAGCCAACAGCTGGAAAGATCATAGTAAATGGTTTTGACATAAATCAAAAGTCAAAACAAGCTAAAAAGCAAATTGGATATATGCCAGAAAACGTTCCATTATACTTGGAGTTAACAGTAAAAGAATTTATCTCTTATATGGCTGATTTAAAACTTGTTAAGAGAAAAGAAAAGAAAGAAGAAATTGAAAGAGTACTAAAAGCTACAGGTTTGGAAGAAGTTAAAGGAAAACTAATAAGAAACTTGTCAAGAGGATATAGGCAAAGAGTTAGTTTAGCAGGAGCTTTAGTTGGAAATCCTCCAATATTAATATTAGACGAGCCAACAGTTGGACTTGATCCAATTCAAGTAAAAGAAATTAGAACATTAATCAAAGAATTAGGAAAAAAACACACAATATTAATAAGTTCACATATATTAGCTGAAATAAGCCAGATGTGTAATAAAATTATTATTATTAACAAAGGAAAAATAATGAGAACAGACAAAATGTCTAATATTGAAGAAGAAGTAGCATCAAAAGAAACAGAAGTAACTTTAACAGTTGAAGAAACAGATGTTAAATTATCAGAAATCAAAGATGGAATCAAAGAAATAATAAGTATAGAATTGTTAGAGGATAACGGAAAAAACAAAGTATATACATTAAAATACAATGGAACTGAAGATATTAGAAAAGTTTTATTTAAAAAGTGCGTTGAAAAAGATATAACAATAATTGAAATGAAGAAAAAAGAAGTATCATTAGAAGAAGCATTCTTAAAAATTACAGAAGAGGGGGAAAATAAATAATGTTAGCAATAATAAAAAAAGAATTAAAAAGCTATTTTTTTACACCAATAGGTTACATATTTATAGGACTTTTCCTTGCTGTAGTTAGCTTTATATTTTACACATATACATTCGCATCAGGATATTTAAATTTCGAATATATTATATGGGACAGCACAGTAGTACTTGCATTCATAATTCCTGTATTAACAATGAGAATGTTTGCTGAGGAGAAGAAAACAGGAACAGACCAATTATTAATGACATCTCCAAAAAGTATAACATGTATAGTGCTTGGTAAATTTTTGGCAGCATCATTAGTTGTTGTAATAGGAATGTTATTCATGTTCGTATATTACGGAATTTTAAGACATTTCGGATATGTTAATTTAACAGAACCACTAGTTGCAATGCTAGGATTTTTACTACTTGCAATGTCTTACATATCTTTTGGTATGTTTGCATCATCAATCACAGAAAATCAAGTAATAGCAGCAGTTATATCAATTGGCTTTTTCTTGATAATATCATTTTTGCAAAATTATCAAGGTGTTATAGAAATGTTTTCATTAGTTCAAATGTATCAAAAATTTCCACAAGGAATTATTTCATTAAAAGAAGTAGTAGGGTATGTAACATTTATTCTATTATTTGTATTCTTAACAATCATAGTATTGCAAAGACGTAAAAGCGTTAAATAACGAAATAATATCTTAGAAAGGAAAATAAAAAATGGATAATAAAGAGAAAGAAAACAAGAAGATTTTAAAGAAAATGAATCGAGAAAAAGCAAAGAAGGAAAAGAATGTAGAAAAAGAAAAAACTGCAAAATCTCCAAAAGAGCACATTGCTTCATTTTTCGGTAAATTAAAAGAATTATGTATAAAAGATACAAGTAGAATGATATTACTTGTTGCAATTTTAATTGCTGTATATGTAGTTATAAATTTAGGAGTAAGGCAAATTAACTTAGCTCAAATAGATTTAACTAAAGATAAAAGATATACATTAACAGATCAATCAAAAAATATTGTTAGAACAATAGATAAAGAAATGACATTCTATGTATGGGGATATTCAGAATCAGACGAGATAATAGATCTTTTAAAACAATATAATGCAGAAAACAACAAAATATCATATAAACTAGTAACTACAGATGATGCAGAAGAAATAAGTAAGTATGGTTTTGAAAGCGGATATCAAGAAGTTGTAGGTGTTGCAACAGATGGAAGAATATCATATATTAGCGGAACAGACCTTTATACATATGATGATAGCTATAATGTAGTTGATTTAACAGAACAAAAAATAACAAATGCGATAAATAATTTATCAGCAACAAAAGAAACAAAAGTTTATTTCGTTGAAGGTAGAACAAACTACACAACTGAAAGTGGAATTTATTACTTAACACAATATTTAGGAAATGAATATTATGAAGTCGGAACAATAAATATTATGTCAGATTCAACAATACCAGATGATTGCGATGTCTTAGCAATAATGGGATTATCATCAGATTTTACTAGTCAAGAAGCAGACAATATTTGTAAGTATATTGAAAAAGGTGGAGATTTAATAATAACAAACGATATAGATTATTCAAATGTTAATAGAGATTATCCAAATTTCCAAAGAATATTAGATGAATATGATATATCAATGCCTAATAAAGTTGTTCAAGAAAATTCAGACAAAAATAAAGTATCAGGTTATAATAATCTAGTATTCCAAGCAAATATTGCAGCAGACCATGAAATTACAAGATTATTATACAATTATGACGCATCTGGAACAAACAAAAATGGAGTTAGTGTAAAACCACTATTTTTAGCTTCTGGAATTATTGAAATGGATTCAAACAAAATGTTAGAAGACAACATAACAGCCACATCAATTTTAATGACATCAACACAAGCTACAGTGTCAGATTTAGCAACTAAAACAACAGAAGAAAATTCAGGAAACTACTATACAATAGGTGCTGCAATTCAGAAAATGGTTGAATCAGGAGACGAATCAAGATTAGTTGTATTTTCTTCAACATCTTCATTTTCTGATAATGCATTAGACAATCAAACACCAATGGTAGCATATAATGCAAATATAATCATGAATTCATTTGCATTTGCATCAAATAGAGGTGAATTATATTCAATAAGAAAATCATCATCATACACAAAATACACACCAACAGATAGAGAAGATAAAGTAGTTAGAGTTATAATATATGCTATTCCAGTAGCAATAATAGTTTTAGGAATGTGTGTATGGTTAACAAGAAGAAAATTAAAATAAAAAGTTAAATAAAATTATTACGAAAAAGGACGTTATATAAAAAATTATAACGCCCTTTTAATCAATAATGAAAATGAGGGAGAAAATGAAAAAAATTAAACCAGCAACAATAGCATTAATAATAATTTTAGTAGCATATACAATTATATCTTTCTATAAATTAGGAAATATGAAAAATCCGCAAACATATGTTAACTTAAAAGATAACGAACAATTAACATTTAGAATAGACTCAGATCAAATACCTAAAAAGATGATGATATATTCTGCAAACGATGAATCAAATATATCAATATTCTTTGTAAACGAATACAAGACATATGACAAATATGAGTATGATACATATTTTGAAATAAACTATGCAAATCTTTTTAAATGGAATGAAATATATTTTAATACTAAATCATGTGATTACAAATATATAATGTTTGAATCAAATGTAGACACAACAGCTTTAGGAGAAATTAAAATATATGATGAAAACGGTAAAGAAATAACAATAACAGCAATGGACGAAAAGGGAAAAGAACTATTAGATGAACAAAGTTTAGTACCAGAAGAATATTCATATATGAATAGCACATACTTTGATGAAGTGTATTTTCCAAGAACATCATATGAAATATTAAATAAATTACCAATCTACGAGTACACACACCCACCATTAGGAAAATTAATAATCTCAATTCCAGTTCATTTTTTAGGCTTAACACCGTTTGCATATAGATTATGTGGAAATATTGCAGGAATATTAATGATATTAGTAATCTACCTAATAGCTAAACAATTATTTAAAAGAGATAGATATGCTTTATTTTCAGCATTAATAATGGCATTAGATGGAATGCATTTTGTTCAAACTAGAATAGGAACAGTAGATAGTTATTTGTTGCTATTATGCTTAACATCATTCTATTTCTTCTTAAAATTCTTAAAAATACCTGATGAAGAAGATTGGAAAAAGAAAAGATTACCACTGTTATTATCAGGAACATTCTGGGGAATGGCAATGGCTACAAAATGGACTGCAGCATTTATAGGAGCAGGAATGGGAATAATATATTTAGCTAAAATGATAAAATCAAAAAGATTGGATATAAAATTAATTTTATGGTCAATTTTATCCTTCGTTATAATTCCACTAACTATATATGTAATGTCATATATACCAATAATGATGAATCCAAATGCAAAATTATATTATGAACATGAAGATAAAAACGGAGAAAAGATTTGCGAATATGTGCAGATAACAGACGTAAAATCCTTTATAAAATATCAACAAGCAATGTATCACTACCATTCAACATTAAAAGCGAGCCATCCATATACAAGCAAGTGGTATGAGTGGCCAATTATGAAAAGACCATTATGGTTTTATATTTCAAGATTTGATAATAACACAATAGGAACAATTGCATGTATGGGAAATCCAGCAATATGGTGGTTATCAATGATCACAGCAATATATACACTAACATATACAATTATTACTAGAAACAAAGAAGGAGCAATTTTAATCGTAATGATAGTGATAACATGGTTTACATATGCACTTATAGGACGAATCATGTTTATATATCACTATTTTATAACACTACCATTTATGATGCTTACAATTCCGTTCGCTGTAAGTAAACTAGCAGAATGGAAACCCAAAATAGACTATATAATGCCTGTATTGACATTAATATTTTTAGGAACATTTATTTATTTTTATCCTATATACTCAGGAAAACCGGTTAGTATTGAATATGTTAAAAAAACAGAGTGGTTAAACTCCTGGGAGTACGATGGCTTAGCGCACTAGCACAAATATTAGTAATAATATAAACTAAAAAGTTATATTATTTATAAGAAATTTAAATTACATAAGCAAAGAGATCCAAGTCATATTACAACTTGGATCTCTTTGTTATTAGAGTTTAGCTAAGAATTACCAGACATTCTTTTTACAGAATTTCCTGAGCAATCATTGCAAGTTCTGACCGTACGGTCTTCTTACTGTCAAGTTCAATCTGCCAGCAACGGCTGATGTCTTTGAATTTTTCAGAAGCATATACCAGGCCGTTTCGTCTTTCATTAAGTCCAGGTGTATTTACCTGAGTCGGATCACCTGCCAATACAAGTTTGGATCCTCTAGCAAGCCGGGTAATGATGTCTTTCATAATTTCTGGCTTGACATTCTGAACTTCATCAAGGAAGTAGAAGGTGTTGGCGATTGAAGAACCGCGAAGGAAGCCAATTGCCTGAATCTCAATGAGACCTCTGTCAAACAGCTCATTAACACTTTCCTTACATTCCTTCTTGTTTACTTTCTCTTTTCCAGCTGTGATAGCTTCACCATTATTTCTGAAGATTTCTACAAGGTTATTCTGGACACCGTTAATGTAAGGGCTAACCTTATCATTGATGTCACCAGGTAAATAACCTAAATCTTCATCAATGGTTACTGTCGGGGCACCGACAAGAATCTGTTCATAAATGCTCTCCGGACCATATGATGCAAGAGAATGTAAAGCTGCAGCAAGAGCACAGTAAGTTTTACCAGTTCCAGCACTACCTTTAACAATAACTAAAGGTGCAATGTCAGGCGGAGCAAGTAAACATTCCATAAGCATTTTCTGCTCAGCGTTTTCCGGCTTAAATGCTTTGGCATTCTGATACATCAGTGGAACGAGTTTGCCGTCGGTATATCTTGCGATTGCAGATGAACCTTCTGACGATATTGTTACAAACATATTCTCATGCCATGCAATATTATTATACTGATAAATTGCATTGATAGGCAGAGACTTATCTGCATACAATTTGTCAACAGAAGACTTTGCAGCAAATACCTCAATCCGTCCTTTGTACTGATCACGTGGAAGAGGAAAGATTTCATCCTTAAATTCCTGTGACGCAATACCAAGCTTTTCAGCTTTTAATCTTACAGAAGGATTCTGAGAGATAAGAACTACCGGACACTTACTTGACTTGATTAAGTCTAAGCAAACCTGAAAAGATCGTTTGTAAAGATCTGTAAGGTTGTGAATTGCGTTTACTTCACGAGAAACCGTGTTGCAATCTCTGATCTTCAATGAAGAACCATTACTCTGTTTAACACCTTTTGCAGAAAGTAAATCCTTCATAGAAAATGTGGAGATATAATCCACAAATTTGCTTGCTATTTTCGCCTTTTCTGGCGATTTGTCGTACCGATAAATACGTTCTACAACGGCCAGCGGAACAACAACATCATTATCGCTGCCAAAGTTAAGTGTAGCCTTTTCAGAGGACAATGTTGCTTCAGTAAGTAATACAAATGTCTTCTTCATAATGAAAACTCCTTTCATGGGTGCAAGTATTTCTTATTAAATAGAAATACAATTCAATTAGGTTACATAAATATTATACAAGGGAAACCTTCAAAAATCAATGTTTTTTGCAAATAATATATCAAAGATTTACATAATTTCATAAAATATATTAAACGGAGAAGAAAAATCCGTAAAAAAGGAGGTCACCATGTGATACTAGAAGGTAAAAAAATAGGTTATGTATTTACAGGATCATTTTGTACATTTAAGAAAAGTATAGAACAACTTAAAAAAATAGCTAAACAAAAAGCTGAGATAATTCCAATAATGTCATATAACTCATATAATCTAGATACGAAATTTGGAAAAGCAGAAGATTTTATAAAAGAAATTGAAGAAATAACAGGACATAAAATTATAAACACAATTCAAGGTGCAGAGCCAATTGGACCTAAGCATTTAACAGACATAATGATAATAGCACCAGCATCAGGAAATACAATGGCAAAATTAGCAAACGATATAATAGATACACCGGCTGTAATGGCTGCAAAATCACATTTAAGAAATGAAAATCCACTTGTAATTGCACCATCAACAAATAATGGACTAAGCGGAAACGCAATGAACATAGCAAAATTACTAAATATGAGAAATTATTATTTTGTACCTTTTAAGCAAGATAATCCAATAACCAAGCCACGCTCTGTGGTATTTGATAGTGAATATATAATTCCAACATTGGAACTTGCTTTAGAAGGAAAGCAAATTCAGCCAATACTAATGCAATTGTAAAAAATATATGAAGAATAAAAGCTATATTTTAGAAAGAAAAATTACTCTAAAATATAGCTTTTTATTGTACATATAGACTTTGCTATAATAAAAGAACTAATAAATAAAGATAAATTTAAAACCGTTGTTTCCATTGACATGAAAAGACATTAGAAATATAATTTAATAGTAATTTGAAAAA
>ULQE01025166.1_pt1 | contig 13015 bp, 9 predicted proteins | sample 1954171 | NCBI WGS metagenome assembly ULQE01 (sample SAMEA4835647, study PRJEB28245) | human gut metagenome | biome: gut microbiome; material: fecal sample | place: Denmark | collected 2008
TTCTCCAATTCGTCAGCAGGAATATACTTCTCCCGCCGCTTCTTGTTCTCCGTCCAACGGTGGTAAAAATACTCCTTGCCATTGACGGTTTTCTTCGTAACAGAGCCAGCAGGCAAAGCAGAAATCTGCTGTTCCAACTCCGCCGCGCGGGTTTGCATTTCGGATAAGTCCATAGCGCACCTCCTGTGAAATACTATTCTATGCAGGATTATACCCCATTATACCCTCGAAATCAAGGGTATAATGGGGTATAATCCTGTTAGTACATGTTGCACTCAAAATTGCAGTAAAGTCAGTCATGAAGTAGTTAATCAACGAGTGTCCTTCCCGCAAAATGTTTTACCACCGAATTTGATCCTATATTTCCCATAGCAAAACGTGACCGGCTTTTCAGATATCTTTATATTGAATGGGCTGGTACTTACTATTAATTTATAAAGGTTAGAAATAGTAAACTCATTTTCTTGGCGCAGATAGCTTGCAGCATACATAATTTGGTACCATTGACTCCATGCACACTCATATGGATAAGGCCCATTTCCAGAATAATTTCCTCTTCGACGTCCAAGTACAAATATACTGATTTTTTTCTTGTCAAAATATTTAACTTTAACACCTAGTTTGCTTGCGATGTCTTCATCAGCGCTATTGCTTAACCATTTTTCAATTATTTCGAGCCACTTTTCTGCAGCGGAATAATAATTACTTCGCTTGCTTTTTAGGGTGAAAGGCGAGTAATCAGCAGGGTCTTGCCATTTGAGTTGAAAAAGTGCAATTTCTCCCGTCTTCTTATCAATCACGACTGCATCAATATCTGTTAAAGTCTTGTTCTTTTCTTTTATAATAACAGGATGTTGTACACAACTGAACCTTGGATCATCAAATACTGTGTACAATTGAGTTCTAAAGACAGCCTCACGTTGATTCACGTTTTTATCCCATGCTTCAGGAAAAAAATTTCTTATATTGTAAAGGATAAAGTCAAATGGTTCATCTAGTAATCCTTTAATCGTTCTGAGGTACTGATGTTCTGATATCTGAATAAATGGAGCGCTTCGAGCATTCCCGTTCGCATAATACCCCATGGTGTCAGGAGATAAAGAAGCTATCCGAAGAATACTCAACGCTGTTTCATCTGAAATGCTGCAGTTTTTACCGATCAGTTGGATCAGATCTTGCTTAACAAAGAAAACGTTTAGCAAATTTTCGATTACTAATTCTTGGTGTTCTTGCATAAGCAAATGCGCACAATAGATATGCTTAATTGCATATCCTGCAAAGTCTACTATAGTATGCACAATATCACCATAGTAGCTCAAGCCAAACTTACAGTCAGGCGGAAACATATCCCATGCTACAGACTGCTGTGCATCTAACAATGCATGCCTATTAAAAAACTGCTCTGTTTCTAGATCATTTGAGTATCCTAAAAAGTGCTTGTCCCAAACATAAATCCCAGTTTTTAGCTTTTTCAGGATCTCCGGCAATTGTTCATCCAGTCTTTGATATTCTTCTTCTTGAAACTGAGCAACCATAGTCGAATACCAGTTGCAGTACTCACTTTCAATTAATTCATTCCAGTGAAATTTCTCTGAAAAACTAACGCGAATGTAATTCCAAAAGGCTCTGCAAGTGTAAAAACCAGCAGTAGAATTTTCAATCAAACTCTGCATCCACCCAATTATTCCGCATGAATATATCAGTTTTGCGTAGAGTTCGAGTTGTTCACGATTCAACGGTTTATGTACTATTCCAGACAATTTGCAAAAGTCTACATCATAGAATTGTCTAATGAATACGGGGTAGCTGTACTCAGTAATCCTATCATTAAAACTTCTCTTGTCCTTCTGTGGTAGTTGCTCGATAAAGTAGCGATCATAAATTGCAATTGCGCTCACAAAAAATAGTTGCTTTTTATATATGTTCCAAAAATTACACAGTTCCTCTAGGTTTGCTTTTGCTTGATTTATTATGCTTTGGAATACTTTTAGCGCAGTCGTATCTTTTTTCATAAGACCTTAGCCTCCAAATGCAGAAACTACCCAATACACCCAAAGAAGTACGAAGCATAATGTTGCCTTTTATCGAATATCGAATTCCTCCCTCAGAAGATTTACCAAAAATTCTGCGGTCGCTCTATCAAATTGGAATGATTGGCTAATCTTCTCTGGATTCTCACGACCAGTGCGGCCATAAGTGTCGATCTGCACATATTTTCACCATCCGCTTCAAAAGTCGTATAAGTCGTGTAGACTTTATCGTGAATTGTGTTGCGGTATTTTTCGATTCTCTTAATACTATCCAAACTAATCTGTGCCATACTTAAAATCCTCCACTCTAACTTTTAATTTCAGCAGCTAACTTTGACAGTCGGTTTTCTCGAACTTTCTTTTTTAACTCGCATTCCCAGACAGTGATTACCTTCCAGCCCAGAGCTTCTAATTCTTTGCGGTTTTGATTGTCCCGTTCAACATTTCTAAGAATTTTGGGTCTCCAGTAATCCTGATTGGACGAGGGCCAAACAAATCGAGGACAATCATGCTTATGCCAGAAGCAACCGTTCACAAAGATTACAGTTTTATATTTGGGGAGAACTATATCAGGACATCCCGGCAGCTTCTTCACATTCTTACGATAACGGAATCCCTCTGCAAAAAGATACTTTCGTACAATTTCTTCAGGTTTCGAATTCGTACTGCGGATGTGAGACATGTTCATACTTCGGACTTCCTTACTATGGTTATCCGCCATTCTGTTCACCTTCCGGTAAATTGTCTTTCAAAACTTTGGCCAACTTCTTGGCAATCGACTTAGCCATAATCGGCGGAACCGCATTGCCTACCTGCTGATACTGTTTGTCCTTTGAGCCGCAGAATACAAAACTATCTGGGAAAGTTTGCAGACGCGCTGCTTCTCTAACACTGATAGCTCGATCCTGTGTCGGATGTATCCACATAGATTTGCGGACATTCACCACTGTCCCACTGGGTTCGTCGTAGTTTAATCTAAGATAAATCGTATTCTGAGTCCGCGATGCGTCCGTATATGTATTGGTTTTCATCGAATCATCTAAAGCGTGGAAATTTTCTCCCTGTTTGAGCGCCTTAAAACGCTGCATCGCTGTATCGGTTGTTTTTGTAACCATATGGTTTTTTAGTATTTTGGAATCTCGAAGTGAAGAAGCCAATTCACCCAGGTTCTCTTTTGGCTGCAGAACAATACCATCTTTGTCGTCTTCAAGCTCAACGACCGGCTTGACATCTTCCAGATCGCTGATGGCATCGCGCACGGTTCGATATTCATCTGCATCAAAACGTCCTTTAGGAAGGGCTATTTTAGAGGAAATACGGCGTTTAATGCCTATCACAACAAAGCGCATTCGTTTCTGAGGCGCGCCGTAATCTGCAGCGCAAAGGACATCTTTATCCAAAACATAGTCATTTTCAGGTGCCTGCAATACGCTCTCCAGATAATCGTAAACAGCAAAAGAGCGAATCACGGCTGCGATTCCATCTTCGACAGAGTAGGCATCCACAACTATGTGATTTTCGTGTATCTCCTGTGCCTTGCTGAGCATACGTTGGATCAGAATCGCTGGTTCAATCCTGCTTTTGAGCGCAGACGCATCCAACTCACCAGAATAGTATTCTGAGATCGCTTGAAATGCTTCCGCAGAGACACTGGCGATATGATTACTATCATGCAATTTCGCATAGTCAGCAGCCGCAGCACAAAGCTTCTTTTTGTGCTTTTCAAGTGCAGATTTCATTTTTTCAAGATTCTTCGCGGCCTTATAGATAACGTTCAGCTCAAAGTAATGCTGTTCCGGCCAAAGATACTGCTGAATCTTCTGCTGATCTTTAACAATCTCCAGTGCGCCGTCAAATACATACGCCTGATCCAGCAAGTGAAGATATGTGGATTTAACAGGAATCTTGTATTTTGCGACAGTTTCAACATCACTCTCTTCCATATAAAATCGGTGAACATCAGATTTCAGCATGCTGACATTTTCCATAACGAATGCTTTTGGTTTGAGTTCGAGAACAGCCCTGATATACTGTTTTACCAGCATATTATTCTGACTGATAGCATGGTTCTTTTGGCGATTCGCATTAGAAAAGCCTTGACAGGGCGGGCCGCCGATGACCACGTCTATATCCCCATATTTTTCCTTAATCTCGTCATAATTTGCAGCGCAGACATCTCCATGTACTTCAACGCCGGGATGATTCAGGCGATATGTTTCCTGCATATAAGGACTGTTCTCAAACGCTACCTTGATATCATATTTTCTCGTCTGCATAAAGCCGAGGCTCAGACCTCCTGCTCCTGCAAACAAGTCCACAACTTTGTACACAACACATTCCTCTTTCTCTTGTTAAAGGTTAAAACCCTCGGATAATGCTCGATCAAGGAGCGCAAGGAGTCGTTGACTCTGGTATCCACTCGGCATTTTGTTAGGGATTTGGCATGCATATTTCAGCGCCACATTTTCATCGGGCGATGCCATGCGTTTCTGCATCGCAAACGCAGACAGCTTTTTCCATTGATCTGCAGAATATTGAAGTACTTTAACCTGTGCCTCCGTTTCGGAAAGCACTTTTTGGTCTTTCCTCGCTTCTTTTTCTGCTGCCCTCACTTCAGTTTTTCCAATCAATACACTAGAAAATTCTGCTGGCAGAATTAGATTAATTTCTTGAACACTGTTCCAGCATCCCTCGCGCTTGCACCACTGCGTGACATTGATTGTAGGTCTATTTGGATCAGTTATCCTATAGAAGACCTGCTCAGCTATCTGTTCCAAAGCTTTTGTAACGCTTTCTGGAACGCTTTGGCGCTGCCAAATACTCTGCAAATCCAACTCCATATTTTTGAACTGCTTCCGAATTAACTGATGAAGCAGTGCCAATGAATAAGTAACGATGTTCGCTCGGTAGCCTTGTTCATACCACTCCTGCCTCGGTATCAACGCTTCGAGATGCTTAAATAAGATAACCAGCGCCACACTTTCTGTAAAGTATCGCTCATTAAACTGCGAATCGTTGGCCGTCCAAGCTTCATCAATCAACTCAGCAAACTTCATAAAGTTTGTCTGAGCACCCTTGCTGACGATGTGGGGCATTTCACTCCACGTGTTGCGTACTTTAGCCAAATCCGTTTTAGTGATGACTTTGCTCTTGGGATTTTGCAGCAGGAATTGCCGCTTCTTGGCCGGTGTAAGGCGCATCTGAGCCTGCAGAAATTGGCCCTTGGCACGCTCATAAAACCATTTTGTTTCATACTGCGCACCAGATTCTGCAGGAGCAAAAATTCTCCGGGAATGCTGCTCCATGCGTATGTGGAATGGATGAGTAGAGAAGAAATCTGCATCTGTAACTTTGTTTTGGCTATTTGAAGACCGAGATATATTTCGCACCAACTCTGTTGAACGGTCCATGTCGCTTTCATCAATCTCAGTCAGTTTCATCTGTACGTAGATGCCTTCTAAATCAGCTTTATCCTTATGACGGGTATTAGAAAGGGATGCTGTCGTCTGGCCGCCGTTAATAATCTGAAAGTCTCTTGCCCCGACAATGTGTGTTCCACCTGCTGTGCGCTCAAGCTGGACATCCATTGCGGTTGCAGATACGCCATTGTTATACGCAAAAAACATTGAGGGGCATTTCAAAATAGTTTCCCTGATTTTTTTATTTACGGCGACCTTTGTAGAAAGAAATGACCGAACATTGCCCTCCAACAATTGACTGCCATACTTATCATAAATATCTGCAAGAACCTTTCCCGGAATAATGCAAAGATAGCTGTTATATTCTGCCGTCGCAGCGCTGCTGGCCTCCAGGCAAGGGATGCCTTCGGGGATATATTCTCGAAAATCAATCTCAATATTTTGACGCCCCAGATCAGAGCAGCATACACGAAACACACGGTCGATGTCCCAGATTTGACATTCAGCAGGAATGCCTCCAATATCGAGATTGTCAAGATTCTTCAGCGTATCGCTGACATCTGCATCTGTGAAAATGAGAAGTCTGTATTTTCGAATTCTCTCTTTTTCCAACCGAAGCAGATCTACCAAATCTGCACATGGAGTACTCATCTCGATCTCTCTATACAAATTCGTGTTTAGGGCCTGATCCACAAACACGGCTAAGTGTTGAAAATTCGTTGAAGATACAACCTTACCCATCGTCCGTTCTTCCACGCCGTCATAATCCGCAATGATTAAATTCATCGTATAGTCGAATTCGTCAAAAACGTACCCATCTACACGATAGATTTTTCTCTTGGATGTTGTACTTGTATAGAAAGCAGGAGTGAAGTCCGGTAAGACTTCCGCTTCAACAAGATACTGCGCCATAGAGTCAACAAAGGCTGCGCAGGAACCCTCACCAGTGGCAGCAGCCTCTGCTTTTACATTTTCGAGAAAATCCTTTCTGAATTCCTGCGCATCCATGTTAACCCTCCACCCGCCAGTCTTCAATACTGGCCAGACTAATTGAATATTGTACCTCGATAATCTGCGGAACGACATTATCTGATGTCAGCCTTGGGAAATCCGCGTCTACGCGGAAATGCATTTCCCCCGAGCATACATATTTTTGCTCCCTATACTCAGGAAGATCGATAAAGCCATAGCGCATCAGCTTGCTTTCCAAAAGGGAATAGGCGTCATCGTTTTCATGCACCCGTCTGAAAGTGTGATCTACCTGCTCTCCAAGTGACACTGCGCCGCTGTGTTCTGGTGCACACTTATCAATAAGCATCACAACCAATTCTCCAGGATCGGTATTTGCAAGCTGCTCCAAAGAAGAAATTTTCACAGAATCTGCAGATACACCCACAGATTTCACCTCATGCCAGTTGTCTGCGTACACAAAGTCTTGATCAGCACCATCCGGGCCGACCCATCCTTGAACCGCCGGCAGAATTGGATATCCGGCATCAATCACTTCGCACAGATAGATAAGCTCGCCAAGCAATCCTTTGCGGTTACTCTCATCCATCAGGCTTTTTCTTTGATGCTCAAGCAGTTTGTTCCATTGCTTAAAGCGCCGCACTGTTAAATTCAAAGCAGAAATCTCATTATCTGCTGTTTGAGAATAAGAGATCAAATCCGCGCACAGCAATTCAAAAACGCTGTCCTGTTCATTGCGCATAAGCACAAAGGAAAGAGTCCATCGTCCGTCTGTGCGGCGGCCCTTGGTTACAACAATTGATTTGGAAGACGGCAGAAGTTCCGGCTCATTCTGTGAAATAATCACCAAGGCTTTCTGGTCAATCTCCTTGTAGCCAACGTGCCATTCAAGGGCGTGTTTCACCTCAATCTGTATGTATCCTCCGTCATAGTAGTTGAAGGCATTCCACTTCTCATGAAGATATTCAGCAGTAATTTTCATTCGTCTTCTTCCTCGTCAGGATCCATCCAGTTTTTCAGTTCAACCATGTTCACCATGTAATTCGCAGTACGGATACCGGCACCAGTATCAGGGAAACCAACGCCAAGCGCAAATAAATAGGGAGGAACTTCTCTGTTGGTAGATTCGACTTTATCCAAATCTGTTTCAATGATGTGCAGCATCAGCAACGGGCTTCGCTCTCGAATCAAATAGGCACTGTCAGACATATGCTTGTCCCCATTTTGTTCTTTGAAGCGTTTCCTTGCTGTTTCGATCTGTTCTTTGGTTAATCCAACTCTTGTGCAGCCGCCGGAACCCACCTTTACTTTAGTTCCGCTGATTCGAATCATTTTGTCGTCAGCTATCACAGAACGGCGCTCAGTTGCCTTAATCGGGAGTATTTCGCTGCCGCATTTGAGACCAGGCCCATATTCCGAACCTTCACCGTCTGTAATAAGGGCAACATCCCAAGTCTCATTGTCCATTTTTTCATCGATATACTCAGCAAGTGCTCTGCCTTGGAAGGCCAGGTGCCACGGGTGCGTTTCAAAGTCAAGAAGCAGCTGTACAACCAACTCTTTGTTTACGCCGCGCCAATAATATGGCTTCACAGAGAAGTCACGGGTCCCGGCGCTGCCTAAATGATCCACAAATTCTTTGAATGCAGCTTCATTCGCTTTCAGTATTTCAGGATTGGCCTTGAGCTTGGGCGTTTCAAGCAGCTTTCCCGATACAGTTACCGGGCGGCTTACCTGTGTTGCCGAGCGCATTTTGTTGCGAGCTGTTGCAATAAGTGAGTTCGGATCCTGACGCACTTTCAGGCCAAACTCCATCGGTGTTTGGTTGGCGAGCTTCATCTTTGCAATTTCATCTTTAAGCTCATTGGCCGCTCTGGTGATGTACCCATACCAGTCAATAGCTTCTTCTGCCATCCAAATTCTGAAAAGGTCCTCGTAGTTTGGACGATAACCAAACCAGCGTCCCATCTGCAGCAGCGTATCATACATTTGAGATTTGCGATAGAAATAGCTGACTCCCAGCCCCTCCAGTGTCAGGCCTCTGGACAAGCTGTTGCCGCCAACTGCAATAACGCGCAGGCCATCTTCTTTGTGGTTGAAATAATCCAGACTTGTTGCCCCAGTTCTTTGGTTAACTGCGCGCACTGCAATAGGGGCGATAGCGCGGTTTAAGTAATTGGAGCAAATGTCATCCCAATTTGTCTTGCTAATCTTTTCTAATTGGTGTTTCATCCACACTTTATGCAGATAACGCAGAGATGCAATTTGCTCGCGCTTTTCATCATCCAAAGCAGCATAATTCTGCACATCGGACTTTACTTGAACAAGCCATTCATTTACAGCTTCTGCAATTCGGTTCTGCACATCTGTAAAACGACTGACATGAATCATCATGGAGCGGTGCTCGGTATAATCGCCGCGCAGATCACGAATTGCATTAAACAGCAGAAAGTATGCAATTGCTTCATACATGCTGGGCGGCAGCGCATCCACTTCCAATGTCTTTTTGTGCGTAAAAGGGAAAAATAGATCCATTTCTTCGCGCCGCAACGGAATCAATACATCAGAAAACTTCTCTGTTGCGTCTCCGAAGATCTTATCAGCTCCAATGTAGTTCGTAGGCGGTGCCAGCGAGTAGATAAAATCTCTGGGAAATAGGTCATCGCCAATCATCTCATCTTCTGTTTCAGGGTTGATAAAAATATTGGCAAAGGGTGTCGCAGTAATTCCCAGATAGGAAGCCTGATTAAACTCGTGCAGTAGCTGGCGAATGCAGGCATTGATAGCGGCTGGGCTGTCATCCTCACTCTTTGTATTAACAGATGCATTATCTGCCTCGTCATCAATCAAGAGCATGGGCAGCATTATTTTCCCTGTGGTGTTATCACGACTATTGGAGAGCCATTTAATCAAATTGTTCAATATCCGCTTGTTTTTCTTTACGACTAAGACAATCGGATCTGAAACGCTTTGAAGGTTCAAATCATTGCTTTTCAGCACATTGATGTCAAAATCCTTAGTCACAGAGGTAAAGGCTGCGATACGCTTCTGTACGCCGTACCTGCCTACACCAACAGGCTGGTTTTTGATTCCCTGTTCAGCCTTTGGATCCAGATAATACTCACTCTTCCGGCCAGAGAACTCTGCATCCAAGCGAGACTGAGTCTGCTGGCGCAGATTTTCCATCATTCCTGCAAGAACAATAATAATTCTGTATCCAGTATCAGCAGCTTTGTTGCTGATTGCGGTGTAATTTGCGGTTTTGCCGGATTGGACATCGCCCAACACCAATCCGCGGCGCTGAAAAGGTTCTTTACTTTGCGGATCTCCGAGCAGATCGACGATCTCGTCAGAAACCTTATCCAGCGTTGCGGTAACCCTTGGATTCCAATGTTTAATTTCCTCCAGATATTTTTTATATCGATTCCAGAAGAAAAAGTCCAAATCTGCTCTTCTGGAAGGAAGCCATGATTTATGAGGTGTATTTCGATCATTGATGTACACGCCGACATCCATCTGTATAACAATCGACGCACGCAGACGGACAAGAATTTCTGCAAATTCCTCGTCCGTTACTGGAAGTGTGCTCAGCGTTGCACGCATGCTTTGTGCAAGCGTAAGAAATTCTTCCTCTGTAGGCGGAACTTCCTTGTACCGAGTACTAACCGCTGCGGAAATGAGATTTTCCAGCATTTCAATATTAGGGTTTAACATTGCCGTCCTCCTTTGCTTTTAGAGCGCGAATCACATCCGGATATCCGCAGAAAGGATCAGTATGCTCTATCTTTTCAAGCATTTCACGCCGCATAATGCTGCTGGGCAGAACGGACAGCATCTGTTCCAGCGTTTTGAACATCTCCTGCTCGCCCATATCCGCATCATTCTCAATCTTTTCGTCATTATTAAGATCAATGTAAAGTTGATTCAGAGGGATTCCTCGTTCTATGTATTTCAGTAATGTTTCAAGCTTGCCTCGAATTTCCGGAGCTTCGGCAACGATCTGATCTACCAACACATGGTCTCGGTTGATTTCATATACGATGCCGTTTTCCGGCGTTTTTAATCGGGTCCACATATGCTCAACCGAATCCGAAGTTTCCTTTTTCCCTCTGAACGTCCATGTCCGCTTACTTTTATCTGCAATACGATCAATTACGGTCTGAAGGCTATTCCTCACCTCGGCAGGTGGAATTGCATGAGATTTCTTAATATCCAGAGTCCACAAATCGTCCAAGTCATTTGGAATATCGACCATAACACGAGCCAGCTTTGAAAGATCACCCTGCCGCATCATACGGAACCACGTTCCCCAAATTAGAAGCCGCTTGTTTCGATATACATAAAAGCCCTGCCGTTTGCGAATTCCATCTTTGCCGCCAAGTTGGTTCTTTTCCTCTTCAGTCATTTTAGAAATATGAGGCAGAATATATGGCGTTACTAGAATGCGTTTCCCTCGAATCACCAGCGTTTCTGTGTCCATGGCTTGCGTGCTCTTCTTTATCAAAAACGGATCTGCCGCTTTAAGCTTTACTCCATTGAAAAGTATTTCTAGCTTTTTTATTCCGGATTCCCCGGATAAGTACCTGTGAAATACCAGTTCAAGGTGCTGCCTTACCTCGTCCATTTTTCGGCCAAGCGATTTTTCATAATCTACTTCGCCCATCAGCAAACGGTCGAGGTTCTGCCATACAACCAATGTACCGCTATCCTGCTCATACAAATCAGAAATATGAGGAACTGAGGCAAAGTCTTCTTTATCAAGGATCAACAGTGACCATGCACCTGTTTTAATAACGTAATCAAGATCCCAGCGCCGTCCAATTACCTGATCTCCCTGTTTGCTGATTACGGTCAAAACACGGCACTGAGACAAAGAGGCAGTCTTCAGGCCTAAGCCATATCGTCCCAAGTCAGACGAGTCTCGTGTCTCAGTCGGACTCTTACTCCCATACTGCATAGCGATATTCATTTGAGCATCATCCATACCGGTACCATTATCCAGAATTGAGACATATGCATCGCCTACCGGAAAGAATGACAGCTGAACTTTCCCAGCTTTTGCAGCAATACTGTTGTCAATAATATCTGCAATTGCAGCTTCTAAGCTATAGCCAATTGCTCGTGTTGATTCCATTAAAACAGGGGCAAACGGAGGCGTCTCTCTTACCTGCATATCGTCCTTCCTCTCTGCAATCACATTAACGGCGGCGAAATACTCCTATATAACAATTATCGCATGCAGTGTGTCCTAAAAACCGGACTCAGTCTTTCAAATTGGCTTCCGGCATAAATTCCATAATATCTCCTATATCCACATTCAAAGTAGAGCAAATCTTACTAAGCACGGACAGTGTGACTTCCTCATCCCGCCGCAGCCGGGTCATGGTGTTCGGCGCGATGCCTGCCGCTTTGCGCAGATCGGCTTTGCTCATCTTCTTATCGACGAGCAGCTTCCAAAGCTTGTTATACGAAATAGCCATTTCCGTTCGACCTCCGGCTACAAATATCGTTCTAATTATACATCTTTCTCGATCACAAGGCAAGAGAGCTTCGCATCACGTTGCGAAACTTTCTAATTTCAAAAACAGCTTGCATGCAAGACTCTTACGCATAGATCGTTCGTATATCTTGGCAGCAGTTTTACTTCTCATTTTCCGCTCGGCGTCAATATCATAAGGGCTTGGGATTATCCCAAAATCGCCGCGTGTCCGGACAGCGGCTGTGCTTGCTATTCTCTCAAATCCCAGTTTTCTCCGTCCCAACGCTGCTCTTTCTCTCCGCCGAAATCTGTGCTATACTGTAAGAAAATCGGTGGAAGGAGGACTCGCTTATGGCGCTCAAACGGGTATTTGCCGGGTTTTATACGCGGTACGACGGAAAGCCCATCTTCGTTGTCCGGGTGCTCAAGGACATCGACACCGGCGAGTCCATCGTGGTCTGCAAGGACGCCAGCTTTTCCAAAGAAGACAACGAGCATTACTACCTCATTCGGTACACCTCCTTCTGCGAGCAGGTCGAAGTCGATGGTGTGCTGCGGGATAAATACGTCCGCCAGACCCGGCGCGAGATCGATGAAGGCACCATCCGCGAAGTGTATGAAGCCGGCTTTCCGGAGCCCAAGAGCAAGCCCTTCACTTATGTTGATGACGAGTACGCGGAGCGCGCCATCCGTTGCAGCAGAACCTACTATGAATACGCCAAGGACATCTGTGAAAACTACCGGATGGATCTGCGGCGATACAAACTCATCCGGGAGCGGAAGCAGTACATCGGCATATCCAACCGCGAGGCATATCAGGCCATGTGCGAGGATCTTGCGTTTGCCCAGCAGTCGCTCAAAACGGTGCTCAACGACTACGCCGATCTCTTCCGGAAACGCTTTTCCGAGGGACTGTCCATCCGCAAAGCAGCGGATGCCATGCAGCAGAACCGCGGCGTGATCGAGCGTCGGCAGGCCGCGCTCTATCGGGCATTTGCACAGCTTTTGCAGCAGCGGGACGAGGCAGACGGTGTCTGTCGGCTGATGCAGAAAATTGAATACGATCAAAGGGATATAGAGGATTTGCTCGAATAATTGATGCAAAAACAAAGCGCTTG
>ULQE01036344.1_pt1 | contig 13006 bp, 9 predicted proteins | sample 1954171 | NCBI WGS metagenome assembly ULQE01 (sample SAMEA4835647, study PRJEB28245) | human gut metagenome | biome: gut microbiome; material: fecal sample | place: Denmark | collected 2008
TCTGGGAAAAGGGATAAGTGGCGGATGGGAAGGGATAGTTGCGATTAAAGCAAGTATGGGGGGCAGGGGATTTTAAAAAGCAAGGTTGGGAGTGAAAGTAAGAGGAGTACAATTACGAAAGACAGGAGAACAGCAAGACAGTCACAAGGACAGGAGGACAAAGAACTAAAGATCGGTTAATTAGTTACGAATCGATTACAAAAAAAGAAGCCATTGAAGAAAATCTATAAAAGAAATAACTCAAAAAGCATCAGACAAAAGCACAAAAGGGAAAAAAGAAATTACCTTTCCCACCATGGGAAGCCTTGTTGGTGAGTATGGTATAGAGTTCACCACGCGAAAGGGCGACTTTATCAATAAAGCGATATTCTTTTCAAAAAGCAGCTAATCCTGTGCATGGGTTAACTGATCCCAGTGAAGATAACCACTCAATGATTGCGGTATTACTGCTTCGGAAGAACACCGTCAACGCCATACGAAATCCTCAATAACTTACAACTAACCGGATAATTATCAATATAACTCTTTTATAAAAAAGATGTAAAATAAATACTGTGCCATACGGATACCTTCAGCCACCATACGCCAGTTACGGCTGATGTACTGATTACTCTGCTTCAGAATCCAGTGACGACGGCGGATATTCAGAGTTTTTACTGCAAAGAGGAAAATCTTGAACAACGACAAGATCATAGAATCTCTTGTTACAGGTTTCCCGACCAGAATATTGCTCAGGAATAGCATTCTTCTCTTCAAAATAAATAACAACCTCACTAAGACTTTCCTGCATATTGACAAGATCAAAATAATCTAAAGTACTTTCAAGAAGTAAAGGCGATAACTACTAGAACTGGAAATAGATGAACGGCTGAATCTCACTGCTCTTCATCTGGATGACCAGATAAATCATAGCCACCATTACAATAGCTTTACCTAAGAAAGGAAGCTTGATCACTCCACGGCAAACGGCATTTTCCCAACTATCCGGAGCAAAATGGAGCAGGAAACCAACTGCCATCAGTGCAAATACCCGCCAATACCCTTCTATCAGTTGTGGGAAAAGCTGTGGACGGAAAGCAATAAAAATCTGATTCAGCATGTCCATCGAATTGTGAAAGTCAGCATTACGGAAGAAAATCCAACAAAAGCAGACAAAATGGAAAGTAATGATAACACCCAATACCCGGCGAATACCGTGACTGGTCTCCCCCTTTTTACGCCCAATAATGGACATCCATGCTTTATGAAGAGCAAGCGCCACTCCGTGAAAAGTACCCCAAAGCACAAAATTCCATGAAGCCCCATGCCATAGTCCACCAAGGAACATGGTAATAATCAGATTGAGGTATTGACGGAACTTCCCGTGACGGTTACCTCCCAAAGAAATATAAAGATAGTCGCGTAACCAACTCGACAAAGAAATATGCCAACGTCTCCAAAACTCAGTGATCGACGCTGATTTATACGGAGAATTAAAGTTCAGATTGAAATGGAAACCAAGTAAAAGAGCAATGCCGATTGCCATATCACTATATCCTGAAAAATCACAATAAATCTGCAAAGCATAACCATAAAGCCCCATCAGGTTCTCGACTCCCGAATAGAGTGTCGGGTTATCAAAAATACGCTCAACAAAGTTAATACTTATGTAATCGGAGATAACCGCTTTCTTGAACAAACCTGCCACAATAAGAAAGATACCCCTGCCGAACATTTCCTGCGACACATAGAGCGGTTTACGAATTTGCGGAATAAAATCACGTGCCCGGACAATGGGACCGGCCACCAACTGTGGAAAGAAAGAGACATAAAAGGCATAATCCAGCAGACTGGTCAAAGGTTTGATCTCTTTCCTATAGACATCAATGGTGTAGCTTAACGACTGGAATGTGAAAAAGGAGATGCCGACAGGCAAAAAGATGTCAAGTGCCGTAAACTCCCCTCCCATCAGCGAGGCAATGACCCCACCCAGAAAATTGGTATATTTAAAGTAGCAGAGTAATCCCAAATTGACCGATACACTGAGTATCACACAAAACTTACGTTTCCAGCGGACATCGGTTCGATCCATCAGCCAGGCTATCACAAAATCGGTAACAGTAACGATAGCCAACAGGAAAAAATAGGTTCCACTACTCTTGTAATAAAAATAATAGGAGAAAAGAGCAACAAACAGAATCCGTGCCGTATTGCGATGTTGCAACAGTGTATAGATTACCATAAACGCAGCGAACAGCCAAAGAAAAATTCCGCTGCTGAATATCATCGGCGCATCCGGATTATATTTGAAAGCCTCCAACAGGCGGCTGAAATCAATATCAATGGGAAACATATTCATTATAGGCTTTAATAATGGCTTCATATAATAATTCTCCCTGAAGCGTATAGCCTTCAGGCAGATAATGTACGTGATCCGGACGCATTAATCGGGCGTCTGACCAGTTCTTGCAGGCGCGCAGGCTTCCGCCCACAACATTATACATATCCCACACCACCAGTTTATGGCGGCGGGCAAAATCATGAATCGTGTTCACTGCCGTTACCGTTCGGGGATTAATAGCGTATGTGCGACGCCGACGACGTTGACGGAAACTTTCATAAGATCCCGGAGGCGTAGTCATCAGGATAGGAACATCGGGCAGACTGTCACGCAACAGTTCAAGCAATTCCTCCATCTGCCGGTAATGTACATTCGAATTGTATTTTCGGTTATGGCTTTCGTTCGTTCCAAACGAAAGTATTAATAGTTCGGGTTTCAGGGCTGCAATGGCTGCAATACGGTCGGGATGCGTAAAAGTCAGGCAAGTGGCTCCGTTCACCCCCATATCCGTATAGGAGATCGCTCCGAATGTTTCGGTCAGACGGGCACCGGTAGTACGAGGAAAAATATGCCCGCGAATGTGACTGTCACCAATATGAACAATGCGCACAGTATCTTCCGAACTCCCGTTTTGCACCAGCCGCAAATGTTCGAGCACCGGAGCCAGTATCCCAAGACTATCCACGACCTCATTCCTCCCTACACCTTTGAAAGCTACGGGAAAAACAATTTTTACCGAAACAGTATCCCCCAATGATCCCGGTTCACGCATCGGCTTACAAGCCTTCGTGCCTTTATCCACCTGCGGACAGGCTGGCAAAAGGTCCTGTGCCCGAACCGACCAAACACCGGAAAGCAAAAGGATCAACACCCCCAGCCATCTATTCAGCCTCATAGGCCTTTCTCCTTTCATACTGTTCTTTTCCATAAATCAATGTTTCGTATAGTAGTCCTGCCAAGTGACGTCCACCCCGGAAGTTGATGTGTGTATAATCATAATTAGCCAAAGAGGGCTTGGCATGCACCAGCCCGGCCATACTACCCTCTCCTCCCATAGCCTCGAACATGTTCCAAAAAGCAATACCACTCTCTGCCGCTATATTCTGCTGGTAGCGGATCAGATTCTTCACTCCGGGCATTGTTCGCAGTTCACCGGTATCAGTCTTATAGTCACGATCGCCCACACTCAACAAAAGAAAACCGGCCTGCGGAAAGCATTCTTTCAGGTGGTTAATGGCTGTGAGAAGTCCTTTCTTATAAGGGTCGTAGTTTCTTCCGCGTTCGGTTGCAACGTTCAGTCCATATTCCAGAATAATCAAATCATAAGGCCGCTGGGCATTAAACTCTTGCAGCATTTTGGATGGTATGCTGCGAAGGGAAAGTCCTGAACTACCACGCAAAGAGAAGTTGTCGACAACAACTCCTTGTGTGCCGTCCATTGCCACCCCATAGAACAAAGTGGAATCTGCCCGATTGATATCCCAGCGTACCGAACCGATACGACCATTCACTTTCATCTGCTGCAAACGACCAGTAGTAGAAAAGTCCCGCGCTTCAGCTTCCCCACGGTTGACACATACAGAAAGATTGACCTCGCCCTTATTATAGAAAAAGATGGATGCTATCTGGCAGGTATCGAGTAAAGAAGCATATTTATTTTGTCCGCGAAGTTCAACGTAAGCTCTTTCACGGGGAACAAAATAGTGCCCGGAAATACCTTGTTTCTTTTTATCAAAGTAAACACTGTCGGTCACTGCATGACTAGACCATCCGCCAAAAGAATGACGTACCGTCGGACGATAGCCGCTGGTCATCGAAGTTATGGTGACAAAGCCTACACCACATCCGCCGAAACGCTTCTGCAACATCTCGCGCAGATCGGCTGTGAAAATATCCGCCTCAATAAAGGAATCACCGAACACAGCTATACGAACCAAGCGACCCTTGGACTGAATTTCGTCCAGCGCACGATAAAAAGGAGTCATCCCTCGCATCGTCGAGTCACTATAATCTTCGATACACGTCATCCCGCTGCGGCACGTATCTACAAATGCAGGTTTCACAACCGGGACCGGCGGCAGACTGTCTGCCACTACTTCATCTTTATCAGGTTCAGGCATACGGACATCACTCAGCAAATCGACACGCCTCATCGTATGTCCGTCGATCGTTATAGCAGGCAGCCAGTGCATTCCAATTAATGCGAACAGGACGATCAATGTCAGCCATAACGAATATTTCAAATAATTTTTCATGCACGCTCTTAATTTAATAAGAAGTTGCAAAGATAGATAAAACCCATAAAAAGAGAGGAGAATCTGCATGAAATTCATGCAGATTCTCCTCTGATGTTATCTGTGTAGGCAAAGGATTAAATGCTTCGCTCCACGTTAGTGACAAAAGCCCGCAGACCGAGCTGTTCTGTCTGCATGTCCATCCGATGCAACGCATCCAGCAACGGGTCCACCTTCTTGTCATCCACCACCGTTATGATGGCCGAACACATACTGGGCCAGGCGTGGCTGCCGAAATGCGGATCACCGGTCTTCGAACCACGTCCCTGCACACGCTCCAAATAAGTGAAGCCCCGACAACCCAAACGGTCCAGTAAAGCAATGATACGTTCGTAATAAGCCTGATCGAATGTGATTAATACTGATTTCATATCTTGATTTCTTCTTTATTATTTCTTAATCATTTCATCTTTATGCTCTTCAAAGTAAGCCTCCAGCTCACGTTTCCGTCTCAATACCTTACGCTGATGCTTGATACCTGTACCGGCAAAGACGCAGTACAAAGTAGGAATCAGGACCAAAGTCAGAATAGTGGAAACAGTCAGACCACCGATTACGGCAATCGCCATCGGGCTCCACATCTCCGAACCCTGTCCACCACCAATTGCCATCGGGATCATACCGAGAACTGTAGTAGCAGTGGTCATCAATACCGGACGAAGACGGCTCTTACCTGCTGTTACGACAGAGTTGAGCACAGCCAGTCCACGTTCACGGCAAAGAGTGATGTAGTCGATAAGTACAATACCATTCTTTACAACGATACCGATCAACATGATGGCTCCCAAGAGGCTCATTACACTCAGCGTGCTCTTTGTAAAGAAAAGGGCCATCAACACTCCACTGAAGGCAAACGGCAGTGAGAACATGATGATGAATGGATAAGTCAATGATTCGAACTGCGCTGCCATCACAATAAACACCAGTACCACAATAAGAATAGCCAGCGTACCCAGGTCGCGGAACGAATCTTGCTGGTCTTCGTACGAACCGGCTACCTGAATCGTTACGTTCGACGGAATATCCATCTTATCGATGATAGCATTACCCGCATTCACTACATTACCCAACGCTTCGCCCGAGATAACGGCCGAAACGGTCACAATACGTTCGCGGTCTTTACGTTCGATAGTAGGAGGAGCAAAGCGCTCGACAACTTTACCCAACTCTTTCACACGTACGGCTTCGCCACGACTGTTATAAATAAGAATGTTCTCGATACTTTCAATACTGGTACGATACTCCGGTGCATAACGCACTTTGATATCGTATTCGTCTCCATCCTCACGATACTTGGAGGCAATGGCACCATTGATACGGTTGCGCAGATAGTTACCTGCAGTTGCCAGGTTCAGTCCGTGCAAAGCCAGCTTCTCACGATCGAAGTCTACCTGATACTCCGGCTGATAATCACTACGGCTGATGTTTACTTCCGATACACCTTTCACATTCAGCAGTTCACGTTTCAAACGTGCAGCTACACTGTCGGTTTCTTCCATACTATAACCATATACTTCGAAGTCGGCACTTGCCTGAGCAGACATACCCGTGTTGCTACCACCCAGGATCACCTGTGCTTTGCTGAACTCCGGATATTTCTTCAGGTCTTCACGCATCTCGTCGCAGACTTGTTCAAGACTGATGTCACGATCGCCCGGATCGACCAGACTGATATTGAACGAAATGATGTGGGAACCATTGTCCTGCATAGAGGCCCAGGTATTGTCTGAGTCGGCCTGACCTACGGTATAGTTACATACGGTCATTACACCTTTGTATTTATTGAGCCACTGGTTAGTCAGTTTCTCTGAGACCTCCTGTGCCAGCTCCTTGCGTGTTCCGATAGGCAACTCCAACTGAACCGCGATACGGGCATTATCCTGTGCCGGGAAGAACTCGGTTCCGATACTCTTGGCACAGAACAAGCTGACCACAAAGAACACGATACAACCGAAGATGACAATCGGACGATGGCGAACCGCCCAATTCAACATGCGGGCATAGCCTGTATCCAGAGCATCCAAACCTTTCTCAATAGGACCGAAAAGAAGTTTGAAAGTCTTAGACTGTTTCTTCTGCAAACGTAACAATTGCGAACAGAGCATCGGTGTCAGTGACAAAGCAGCTACTGTAGAGATGAACATGATGGCACACATCATCCAACCCAACTGCTTAAACATCACCCCCGACATACCGCTTACCATTGTCAGTGGGAAGAACACTGCAATCATGGTCAGTGTAGAGGCAATTACGGAAATAGCCACCTCATTCGTTCCGTGCACGGCAGCCTGTTTCGGATCGGAACCGCGCTCGATATGGGTAGTCACATTTTCGAGTACCACAATCGCATCGTCCACCACCATACCGATGGCAATAGAGAGAGATGAAAGCGAGATAATATTAATTGTATTTCCGGTGACTGCCAGGTAAATAAACGAGGCGATCAATGAAAGCGGAATAGTAATACAAATAATCAATGTGGCACGCCAGCGTCCCAAGAAGAGGAACACCACGATAACTACAAACAAAAGGGCGTACAGTACGGTTTCGGCCAAACTGTCGATGGTGTTGAGAATGTTGTCGGATGTATCGACAATCACTCCGAGCTTCACGTCGCTTGGCAAATTCTTTTGCAACTTCGGCAAAGCCTCGGCCACTTTCTTTGAAATATCCACAGAGTTGGCACCCGACTGTTTCTGCACCACAATCATGGCTCCTTTTACCCCATTATTATATGTTTCCTGAGCACGCTCCTCCACGGTATCGACCACGCGGGCCACATCGCGCAGATAGACATTCGCTCCATTGTAGCTACCCACCACAACATCTTCCAATTGTCGCGAATCGTCAAACTCTCCTTCGACACGCAACGAATAGGTCTCGTTACCGATATCGAAGTTACCGCCCGGAATATTCTTATTCTCGGCTCCGATAATCGAACTGATTGTTTCGATGGTCAGATTATAGGCTTCCAGTTTACCGGGGTCGCAATAAACCTGGATCTCACGCTGGGGAGCACCACTGATGGATACCGTACCCACACCGGGAATACGTGCTAAGGGGTTCACGACGCGGTCGTCCAGGATTTTATAAAGTGCCGACTGACTTTCATTGGCCTGTACCGACAGCAACACAATCGGAATCATGTCGGTGCTGAACTTAAAGATGATGGGATTCTCCACATCATCCGGAAGCTGCGAGCTGACCATATCCAGCTTGTCACGCACATCATTAGTCAGTACGTCGATATCATTACCGTATTCAAACTCCAATGTAATCAGAGACATATTTTCAGACGAACGGGAGGTGATATGCTTCAGGTTACTGACAGCATTCAGCGTATTCTCCAACGGACGAGTCACGTTGTTCTCTATATCCGAAGCACTAGCTCCGGGATAGGCGGTCATTACCATAATCGTATTTGTATCGATGTCCGGATACAAGTCGATAGGTAATTTTGACAAAGAGAAGAGACCAAAAATCACCACTGCAAGGAAGCAGAGGGAGGTCATAATCGGTTTTTTTACCGCTCCTTCGTATAAACTCATTTTTGCTAATTATTAAAATGTGGATAATGCGCCGTATGTCATCGGATTGTATAGCTTTCAACTTATAAAGCTGTACACAACATACGGTTACATTGATTCATTATTTTTCTACCTCTACCTCAGTGCCGTTGATCAATCGGGTCTGACCGGCAATGACTACCTGAGAATTATTGGGTACACCGGATTTCAATTCATATTCAGCCCCCATGCGACGTCCCAGTTCCACTTTGTTGTATGTCACTTTTCCATCCTTGTATACATACACATAACGGTCGCCGGCACCAGCTTGCTTCACAATAGCCAAATCGGGAACAACGACGTTCTCTTCCGTACCAAAATTCAGGCTGGCACGGGCAAACATTCCCGGACGTACTTTCTGATTCTGGTTAGGCAATTGAATCTCCACCTGGAATGTACGGGTAGACGGATCGATCGTCGGATAAATCAAGCTGATCTTGCCTTCGAAAGCCTCATCACCGTAGACATCGAGCTTCACATTCACGGGAGCACCTTTCTTCACCTTGGTGAAGTAAACCTCGGATACATTGATCAAAAGTTTGACCGGAGTAATCTTTTCAACGGTCAGCACCGGATTGCCACCGCTATACATATCGCCGCTATCGTAATTGCGGGCAGTTACCACCCCACTGATAGGACTCAGCAGAGAAGTGTTTTCCAACAAGTTCTGATAAGCAGTTTTCTTCACGTCATAGGCCATCTTTGCAGCATCCCATTCCGATTTTGAAGCACCACCTACCTTATACAGTTCATCGATACGATTGAATTCCACTTCCTGATTGTCCAGTTGCAACTTAGTCTGTTTCAAGTTGGCAGCATCCATCTGCACTAGTTTCTGGCCTTTGGACACATGATCGCCCACTTCCACAAAGATTTTATCAATACGCACCGGTGATGACGGAGCAATGTTATTCTTCACTTCAGCTTCTACGGTTGCCGTGTATTCCTGTATCTGTTCTACCGGGCGTGCTGTCACATCGGCCAATTTCACTTTCGGCTTTTCCTCTGTTTTTTCAGCAGCACTTTTGTCTTTTCCTCCAGTGCACGAGCCCAATAGCACAACGGCGAGCAGGGCTACTAATTGGAAACATCTTTTCATATTCAAATTTTAATTGTTGTGTGTTTAGTTACTCTGTTACTTCTTCTCTTCCCAATACCTGATCGAGATCAGCCTTAGCAACCAAATAGTCGTAGATAGACTGGTTGTAAGTCAACTGGGCCTGTGTCAGCGCCACTTCCGAATCGTTCAATTCAAGGATAGTCCCTTTACCTACTTCATAACGTTTTTGGGCTATCAAACGTCCTTTTTCCGCCTGTACGATTCCTTCTTTGTTGCTGACTACCTGCTCGGTACTTGCAGCCATATTATCCAGATAACTGGTGGCTTGCATGGTGAGTTGGCGATATACGTTGGTGCGGTTCTCGGCCAGTTGCTGCATCTGGATCTTAGTTTGCTTTACCTTCGTAAAGTTACTTGCCTTAAACAAAGGGATACTCAGACTCAGACCGACAGTAGAATATGGGAACCACTTGTAATGCGACATCTTGAAGTCATTATTCAGCGATGTATACGAATAGTTGAACGATGCAGCCAATGTCGGCATGAAATTGGTTCGCTGCACAGCCAGTGTTTTCTTCAACAAGTCGGCATTTAAGTCCAACTGCTTCAAATCACTGTTGTTATTCAGATTCAACTGGTTGCTTTCCATCTGACGACGGAACATCACCATTTCATAGTCCTTCAGATTACCATCGGCAGCAATTTCCACCTCCGTATCCATACCCATCAGTACCTGCAACTGCAAGCGGGCAAGATTCACTCCGTTACCGGCAGATACTACCGAGGGTTTCAGGCTACGCACCTGTACGTCGGCGCGTATCTTATCATACTCGCTAACCGTTCCCTGCTCATATTTGGCTTTCACCACTTCATAGTTGGCTTCTGCCTGCGCATAACTCTGCAGGAGCACTTTGTAGCTGTCCTGGGCCAACAACAACTGATAATATGCCTTGGTCACCTGATTCACCAAGTCGAGTTTCGACGAGCGTGCTTTTTCAACAGCCAGTTCCACATCTGTCTTGGTCAGATTGATACTCTTGTAAAGCGTCGGAGCAAATACAGGGAGACTCACATTGAGTCCTCCGTTATACGAGTTGTCCGAACCTACCTGGATGGTCTGCGATTCTCCGCCAAAGTCCATCACCATTGTCTGTTTTTTTAGTGTCCGCGAGTAAGAACCCGTCAATGAAACCTCCGGAAATAGTCCGCCGTATGCCTCCTTCTTAGCCTCTTTTTTCAGCTGAATCTCTTGGCCGGCCACTTTCATTGTGGGGTTTTCGCTCAATGCAATTTCCAGTGCTTTGTCAAGCGTCAGTAGCACGATGTCCTTTGCCTCCTGTGCCTGTACATAACCCACCGAGAGCAGTACAACCACCGCCAAAAGCATCTTTTTGCTTAAGAAACATTTCATTTTGTTCATACAATAATTTTAGTTGTTTATCTTCTTTGGGAATCTCTTTATTCCCTGTCTTAGTGTATCCTTTGTTTTCTATATTCCGTTATAAAATCTTCCAATACCTTTGCCCCTTTCTCTGTCGAGATTCCCCGGATGTAGGTAAACATAATCGCTTCGTAAACCTCAAGGAAGGAGTATTTGTTGCAAATATCCGTATTCATCAATAAGTCGAGCTGTTCGTGAACCAGCAGGTTGACAATGGCAAAATTGACATCATCCCTGAATATGCCCTGTTTAATGCCCATCTTAAAAAATTCGATCGTACTGTCCGAGTCCCGCTCCCGATAGTTCTTCAGCAGACTGTGTACTTTCGGATACTTCTTTATATCTTCAAAAAAACGCTTGTTAGTCCGATGGAATGTCTCAATGCTCCGCTGATAACACACAAGAATGACTTCAAGAACATTCTTTGAGTTAGCCAAGGTCTCTGCCAGAAAAGCATTCATCTCTTCCTGACGTTTTAAAATACACTGGGTCAGCAAACTCTCTTTATCCTGAAACACTTCGTAAAGTGTACGTTTTGATATACCCAAGGACGCGGCTATGTCGTCCATCGTTATACTCTTGATACCATGTGCAGTAAAAGCCTCCGAAGCTGTCTCAATAATTCTGTCTTTCAATTCTACTCTTTGTGAGTTCTCTTTCGCATTCTCAATCATTAACCCGTTCTTTTGTTGTTAGACTATCGATTATCAGCGTTTTCGTCCAATAAAAACGAAAAACTGAACAAAGATAAGCAGAAAACTCGACGGGGTAATTCAGTTTCCTGATTTAAGCACACATATTTGATAAATATTATAACTTCCGAAACAAATATCAAAACAAGTGTTAACAGAGAATGAGGATACAAAGATAGGGCGAGGAAATACCCTTATAAAGGTATTCCCGCCCATCGGAAGAGAAAAATCGATAAACAGCGGATATACTTCGATGAATGAAGAAGTGAGAGGAATGACAAAGAAGACTCCACTAATACTCGGATCTGGTCCGATTGAGAAAAGCTACCGTTTTATGAATTTCTTTGTACATCACAATATCATCCTTTACAAACGGAACCTCTTTGCGATATGCAGCCAGATAGCGCTCAAGGATGGGAGAAGTTTTTGCCGGACGACGAAACTCGATTCCCTGCGCAGCATTCATCAACTCAATGGCAAGGATGTGCTCCAGATTATCCATGATCCGGAAAAGTTTGGTAGCGGCATTGGCTCCCATGCTAACATGATCTTCCTGACCGTTGGAAGAGACTATTGAATCACTCGAGGCCGCATAGCAGTACATCTTATTCTGGCTGACCATAGAGGCAGCAGCGTACTGAGGAATCATAAAACCGGAATTAAGTCCCGGATTGGCGACCAAAAATTCCGGAAGACCACGCAACCCCATAATTAACTGGGCTACACGCCGCTCGGAAATGTTGCCCAGTTCGGCCATTGCGATGGCAAGAAAATCGAAAGAGAGGGCCAGCGGTTGTCCGTGAAAGTTGCCGCCGGATATGATCTGATCTTCATCCGGGAAAATGGTCGGATTGTCCGTCACTGAATTTATCTCAGTCAACAAAACAGAAGAGACGTACCGGATGGCATCTTTCGTTGCCCCATGCACCTGAGGAATACAACGAAAAGAGTAAGGGTCCTGTACATGTTCTTTGGTACGGGCTATCAGCTCACTTCCATGCAGCAGGCGACGAAATATCTCTCCCGTCTCAATCTGACCGGGATGGGGACGAATCTGCTGAATACACTCCATAAAAGGATCGATGCGCCCATCGAACGCTTCAAGTGAAAGGGCAGCAATCATATCTGCCTTCTTTGAAAGCCTCCGGGCTTTGAGCAATGCAAAAACTCCGTTGGCACTCATGAACTGGGTACCATTCAGCAAAGCAAGTCCCTCCTTACTCATCAATCTCACAGGCTCCCAACCAAATTCGTCGAGCACACTGATGGCTTCCCGCTTTTTACCTTTATAATAAACATCGCCAACTCCAATCAAAGGCAAAAAGAGGTTGGCCAACGGCGCCAGATCACCCGAAGCCCCCAAGGATCCGCGATCGTAGACAATAGGCATTACGTCGTTATTGAAAAAGTCGAGAATGCGCTGTACGGTGATGACCTGTACCCCGCTGTGACCCAGGGAAAGAGCATGGGCTTTAAGCAACAGCATCAGCTTGATAATGACCGGGCGTAACTCCTCACCCACACTGCACGCATGGCTTTTCACAAGATTCTCTTGCAAGGTGTTGAGTTCATCGGACGATATGTTTTTACTGCACAACGAACCGAAACCGGTAGTGATGCCATACAGTGGCTC
>ULQE01029262.1_pt1 | contig 12979 bp, 10 predicted proteins | sample 1954171 | NCBI WGS metagenome assembly ULQE01 (sample SAMEA4835647, study PRJEB28245) | human gut metagenome | biome: gut microbiome; material: fecal sample | place: Denmark | collected 2008
GCGTTGACCGGAAGATACGCGACTGTACCTTTGAAGAGCTGCAAAGCTATCGTTTGTTTGGTTCATCCCAGACGATACCAGCCTTTGAGACAGTGCTTGAGCTGGCGGATGGACGCACACCGCTTATCATCGAACTGAAAGCGGAGATTGTCCACCGGGAGCTGTGCGAGAAATGCGCGTTGCTTTTAGACCGTTATCCGGGTGAGTACTGCATCGAATCGTTCAGTCCGCTGGCACTCGGCTGGTTTAAGCGCCATCGTCCAAATGTTTTGCGCGGACAGCTTGCGACCAATCACCGCGGCGAGGGCTTGAAAACGCCGGTCATTGTGCGGGAGATGCTTACATACTGTATGCTGAACGGATTTTGCAAACCGGATTTCATTGCGTACAACTGCCAGTTCAGCAACACGCTTCCGGTGGAAATGCTGCGTTATTTCTACAAATGTAAGATGGCGGCGTGGACGATTAAAAACCAGGGCGAATTAAACAGGCACCGGAAACAGTTTGATGTTTTTATTTTTGACAGTTTCGAGCCGGATCAATTCGTAAATTTCAACAAAAAACATCCTAAAAGATAGTGAGAAAGTCCTAAATTATGCTGGAAAAGTTGATTTTCTATGAAAATCTGCTATAATGGCTAAGACAATTTAATAATGAGAGATTATTACGAAATCGAGAGGACAAAGATATGAAAAAGAAACAGCTTCTTTCAGGCGTAATGGCACTTTTGTTATCTGCTTCACTCTGTGCATGCGGAGGCAGCAAGACAGCAGAAGGCACCTCAGAAGCAGCTGGCGAGTCCAGCGAAGCAGAGACCAGTAATACTCTTTCAGAAGGAACACCAGTACCAGGCGGCAGCGTTGTATATGGCATGACGCAGGACCTGGCTAGTCTTGACCCCCATGTAGATACGGACGCAGGAACTAGAGACGTGGTTTTCAATTTGTACGAAGGGCTTGTAAAGCCTACTTCCGATGGCGGATTTATTCCGGCTGTTGCCAGCGATTACACCATTTCCGATGATGCAAAGACTTATACTTTCACATTGAGAGATGGCATCACATTCCATGACGGCACACCGGTTACCATCGAAGATGTCAAATATTCCATCGATCGTTATGCGGAGATTCAGGGCGAATCCTCCGCTTTTTCTTCGCTTGTAGATAGTGTAGAGGTGCAGGATGACAAGACACTGGTTGTAAACCTGAAAGAAAGTTATTCAGAGTTTCTTCCGATGATGACGATTGCCATCATTCCGCAGTCCAACGAGGACCCGGCAGGCAATCCGATCGGTACCGGCCCATTCAAATATGTTTCCTACACACCGGGACAGAACCTGGAGCTGGAAAAATATGACGGCTACTGGCAGGAGGGCGTTCCGAGCCTGGACAGCGTGGAATTTAAATTTATTGCCGATGTGGACACCGCATTTGTAGAGCTGCAGGCAGGCACCATCGACATTCTGAAATATTTAACCTCCGCACAGGCGGAGACACTGGGCGATGATTACAACATCGTACAGGGAAGCATGAACCTCGTCCATGCGATGTACTTAAACAGCGCTTACGAGCCGCTTTCCAAGACAGAGGTGCGTCAGGCACTCTGCTATGCGGTAGACCGCGATGCGATCAACAACTTTATTTTCGGCGGAAAGAGCCATATCATCGGCTCCCATATGATTCCGGCAATGTCGAAATACTATGAGCCGGAAGCAGAGACCGTATACAGCTACGATCCAGAGAAGGCAAAAGAGCTTCTGGCAGATGCCGGATACGCAGATGGCTTTGATCTGGAAATCACCGTTCCGAGCTCATACAGCCAGCACGTAGACAGCGCGCAGATCATCGCGGATGAGCTGTCCCAGGTCGGCATCAACGTGACCTTAAATCAGGTTGAGTGGAGCACCTGGCTGCAGGATGTATACAAGGGAGGCAACTTCCAGGCGACCGTCATCGGTTTTGACGGAACGCTGGCACCGAGCGACTGGCTCAAGAAATATGTGACAGACGATGCGAAGAACTTCATGCATTACTCCAACACTGAGTACGACGATGTATTTAATACAGCATACACAACCGTTGATGACGATGTAAAAGTAGAAAACTACAAGAAGGCGCAGATGATCCTGGCAGAGGATGCGGCAGCCGTTTACATCGAAGATCCGGCGAACCTCGTAGCAGTCAGCAAGAAGTTTGGCGGCTACACCTTCTACCCGACGGCAGCAGAGGATATGTCCCTGTTATATCAGGTAGAGCAGTAAAATATACAGTTACAATCCAGCAAATTCCTGCTGCTACCACGTTTTCTCACGGCACTTTCGGTTCCAAAAGTGCCTGACCGTGAACAGTAACCAGGAAATAACAACAGAATAAGAAGCGGTAAACGCAGGAGGGAATTATGAAATTCTTTATAAAAAAACTGATAACTCTCATTATCACATTGTTGGTCATATCCTTCCTGACGTTTACCGCTTTTTCTGTGATTCCGGGCGATGCGGCACTTTCCAGGCTGGGAAAGGACGCGACGGAAGAGCAGTTAGAGCGGGCGCGGGATGAGATGGGATTAAATGATCCACTTCTGGAGCGGTATGGAAGATGGGTGACCGATGCGATGCAGGGGGATTTCGGGGAGTCCTACCGGTATGAGGGAACCTCAGTCCGCTCCCTTCTGGCACAGCGGCTTCCGGTCACGGTGCTTCTGGCAGTCATTTCCCTGCTCATCATCACGGTGATTTCAGTTCCACTCGGAATCCTGAGTGCCCGGTTTGCCGGGAAATGGGTCGATACGCTGACGAACTGCCTGACGCAGATTCTGATGGCGGTGCCGTCATTCTTTCTCGGCATGATCCTGACCTACGTGTTTGGACTGATTCTTCATATGTTCCAGCCGGGTAAATTTATCGAACCGTCGGAAAATTTCGGAAAGTCTGCACAGTACCTTTTATTTCCGGCGCTCGCGGTGGCGCTGCCGAAGATTGCGATGGTGGTGAAATTCCTGCGAAGCTCGATTCTGACCGAGATGAACCGGGAATACGTGCGGACTGCCTACAGCCGCGGCAATACGGAAACGGCGGTATTGTATGGGCATGTGCTGAAAAATGCGATGATTCCGGTTGTGACGTTCTTTGCAATGGTAATCGCGGAGATCCTTGCCGGCAGCATCGTGGCGGAGCAGGTGTTCAGCGTGCCGGGAATCGGAAGACTTCTGATCAGCTCGATCTCCAACCGCGATTATCCGGTTGTGCAGGCGATCGTGCTGTACATCACATCGGTGGTCGTACTTATCAATTTTGCGGTTGATATGATTTATCAGGTTTTGGATCCGAGAGTCCGGACGGCGGAAGAATAGAGGGAAGACGAATGAAACGAAAGAATTATAATCTGATGATAGGGGGCGCGATCACGCTGTTCTTTCTGGCAGTTGCCCTGATCGGACAGTTCTGGACGCCGTATGGGACGACGACGATGGACTCCATGGCAGTCAATCTGGCGCCGTGTGCAGCACACCCGCTGGGAACGGATAACTTCGGGCGCGATATATTGAGCCGTGTGATGGCGGGAAGCGGCAGCACCTTTTTTGTGGCAGTCTGCACGGTTCTGATCGGGTGTGTGTTTGGCACGATCGTCGGTGCGCTGACCGGCTATTTCGGCGGCTTTTTCGATAACCTGATCATGCGTTTCAATGATATCCTTTTATCGTTTCCGAGCATTCTTCTGGCGCTTATCTTCATCAGCCTGACGAAGCCGGGAAGCTACAACATCATTCTGGCGCTGGGAATCCTTTTTATCCCGAGTTTTGCCCGGATCGTCCGCAGTGAGGTGATCCGGTGCCGGGAACTGGATTTTGTCAAGAGTGCGCGGATCCTTGGCGCAGGGCATATCCGGATTATTTTCGCCCATATTCTGCCGAATGCGGCGGTCAGCCTTTTGACGGCGGCGGCGATCGGATTTAACAATGCGGTGCTGGCGGAGGCGAGTATGAGTTATCTGGGACTGGGAATCCAGCCGCCGGAGCCGAGTCTCGGGAGAATGCTTTACGAAGCGCAGTCGTACCTGTTCAATGCGCCGTGGTACGCGATCGGACCGGGAGTGACGATCATCCTGATTATTCTGGGATTCAGCATGGTGAGCGAGGGGCTGCGCTCGATGCAGCAGTAAGGAGGCGAAAAGATGGAACCATTGGTTGAGATAAAAAATCTGTCGATCCGTTTTCCAGAAGGAAATTCGACCTTTGAGGCAGTCAAGGGCATCAGCTTTTCGATCGGAAAAGGCGAGATCGTCGGAGTAGTCGGCGAGTCAGGGTCAGGAAAATCCATGAGTGCGCTTGCTCTGATGGGGCTGCTTCCGAAGGACGCCGAGATTGCCTCCGGATCGCTCTGTTTTCAGGGAGAAGATCTGGTGACCATGAAACCGGAAAAGCGGAGACAGCTATGCGGCAGCAAAATGGCGATGGTCTTTCAGGAGCCGATGACCTCCTTAAATCCAGTATTGAAAATCGAACGGCAGGTCGGGGAAAGCCTGCGGATCCATACGAAACTCGGAAATGCTGAGATCCATGAACGGGTGGTGCAGGCACTCTCAGAAGTCGGTCTGCCGGACCCGGAGGGGCTGTGCGGTAAATACCCGCATGAACTTTCCGGCGGCATGCGCCAGCGTGTGATGATCGCGCAGGCGATGATCAATTCTCCGAGTCTTCTGATTGCGGATGAGCCGACGACAGCGTTAGACTGTGTCGTTCAGGCACAGATCCTGGAGCTTCTGCGGAATATCCACCGGACCAAGGGAACGTCGATTCTCTTTATTTCCCATGATCTGAATGTTGTGCGTGCGCTCTGCAGCCGTGTGATCGTGGTTTATAAGGGAGAGATCGTGGAAGAAGGGCAGACGGAAGACGTCCTTCTGCATCCGAAGCATGAATATACGCGCCATCTGGTGGCGTCGATTCCGGAGGGAGAAAAAGGGGAAAGCTCCGGCGGGGAGATCCTGCGCCTGACGGATTTGAACGTATTTTACGATGTGCGTGGCGGTCTGTTCCGCAAAAAAGGAAAAAAACACGTAATTCACGATCTGAACCTGTCGGCAAGAGAGGGAGAGATTGTGGGGATCGTGGGCGAGAGCGGCTGCGGCAAATCGACGCTCAGCAAGACGATCCTGGGACTTCACGACAATTATACGGGTGAGGTGAAAGTGCGTGACGGCGTCCGTCCGCAGATGGTATTTCAGGATCCGGCGGGATCGCTCAACCCGGCGCGGACGATCGGATGGATTCTGGAAGAACCGCTGCGCCTGCGCGGCATCAGGGACCGCACAGAGCGCAGGCAGCTTGTGAAGGAAATGCTTGAAAATGTCGGACTGGACGAGTCCTTTGCGGCGCGCCATCCGAGAGAGCTTTCTGGCGGTCAGAAACAGCGCATCAGCATCGGCGTGGCACTTCTCATGGATCCGCGCCTGGTGATCGCGGATGAGCCTGTTTCGGCGCTTGATGTGACGGTCCAGTCCCAGATTTTGAACCTGCTTTTGAAGCTGCACGCCGAAAAGCAGATGACCATCCTCTTTATTTCCCACGATCTGAACGTCGTGCGCGGGCTCTGCAGCCGTGTCATGGTCATTTACAAGGGTGTGATTGTGGAAGAAGGTCTGGCAGAAGAGATCTATGAGCATCCGGCGCACCCGTACACGAAACTTCTGCTGGAAGCGGCGATCGGCGGGGATGCAATGGAACTGGATGCGGAGGCAGGAAAGCAGAGTGCGGAGCCGGAGAGAGACAGCCGGATGGAAAAACCTGAGCGGGGACAGACGAAAGAGAACCTTTTGGAAAATCAGGAAAAAGAGCGGTCCGTCCAGAATGCACCAGAGAAGATAGCGGGCAGTGGGGAGAAGTGTATCTTTTATGAGCGATGTCCGAAGAGAAGAGAGGCGTGTGCCCATGTGCCGCTGTCACCGGAGGCAGTACAACTTTCAAGGACACACTGGGCGCGGTGTATTCAGATAGAAGCATAATCTGATAAGCTGAAATAGAGAAAAACGAAATAGCAGCCGAAAAAAGACAGACGGTTCAGCCTATGCCAGGGAAAGCGGCATGGCTCGAATCGTCTGTCAATGTTTTTTCCTGCGGTGGGAAATCAAAGTGCGCGGCTGCTCACTGGAAGAATCCTGCTGCCCCTGCTGTGCCTCACCGGAAAGCTGCAGCGGCTCCCGGCGGTGCCGGAGTGAATGGTAAAAAAGCCAGATCAGATCCACCAGGGCGATCAGAAACGCACATCCAGCTAATAGATGAAATACCTCATGCGTCAGGGCGGGATACGGCAGAGCGGATATGATATAAGGAGAAGTCATATTCCGCAGGGAGCTCACCGTCCAGGAGAGACTGTCCGCCATCGTCTGGAGAAGCGATTCATAGGTATCCTCGTTCAGGCGGATCAAACGCCCGTTTAATGAAAGTGCTTTGCGTTCGGGCGGATCTGGATAGCCGGAAGACGGATCGAGCAGATAGAAATGGCAGGTTCCATTTTCCAGAGAGTAGTAATAATATCCGGTCTCTTTCTTTCCATCGTAGGCAGCGCACCCTGTATAATATAAGGAAGGAGCGTTCACCGAGACATAGGGCTGAGCCGGGTTATAAAAATCTTCAAACTTGCACTGGCTGTTTATCGGCCGCGGGGAGTGTGAATTTTCCCCGGCATTCTGCCACAGGAGCAGGATGGACGCGATCAGCACCAGCGCCGGAAGCCACATCTGCCGGCGGTAAAAACGGCGGCTTTTGATGGGGGAATGTTTTTGTTTTTCAGTCAAATTTTTCATACGCTCTAGTATAGTCAGTTCTGCGTGGAACGTCAAGAGTTAGTGTATACGACAAAATCCTGCTGCCACCACGTTTTTTTACGGCACTTTCGGTTCCAAAAGTGCCTACCTGTGAACAATTACTCCATTCCTGGTCATCTGCGCGTGCTTTTTCAATTATTCTTGCAAACAGGGCGAAAAATTGCTATGATGGGAGTGCTGGCATCGGAAGGTGATTGTGCAGTAGGGGAAAGCTTTCGGTGCATGGCAGTCATTTTTGCATCGGCAATATAGAAGGAGAGGCTAAATGGACGCTTACACGAGTTTTGCGGAAGTATATGATATGTTTATGGATAATATTCCCTATGAGGACTGGTGCGGGTACCTGACTTCTCTTTTAAAGGAATATGGGATCAACGATGGCCTGGTGCTGGATCTGGGATGCGGAACCGGCACGCTGACGGAGCTTCTGGCAAAGGAAGGCTATGATATGATCGGCGTGGATGTCTCGGAGGATATGCTGCAGGAAGCAATCGAAAAACGGGCAGAATCCGGGCTGCCAATTTTGTATTTATTGCAGGATATGCGCGAATTTGAATTGTACGGGACGGTCCGGGCGGTCGTGAGTATCTGCGATTCGCTGAATTATATTCTGGATTATGACGATCTGGCGCACGTATTTTCGCTGGTCAACAATTATCTGGATCCGAAGGGAATGTTCATTTTCGACCTGAACACGGAGGCAAAGTTTCAGGCAATGGGAAGTGAGACGATCGCGGAGGTGCGCGACGAGGGGAGCTTCATCTGGGAAAATGAGTATGATGAAGAGGAGAAAATTAACTCCTACGATCTGACGCTCTTTATCCGTGAGGAGGATGACTTATACCGCCGTTATCAGGAGACGCATTTTGAGCGCGCGTGGTCGTTGGACGAGATAAAAAAGGCCCTCACAGAGGCGGGCATGGAATTTGTGGCGGCGTATGACGCATTTACGAAGAACGCGCCGCGAAAAGAGAGCGACCGAATCTATGTGGTTGCGAGAGAACATGGGAAAGAGGTATAAATGATGGAAAAGATAAAAGCAGGTGAAATAACGGGACAGACCGGAGATTATATGCTCCGTGCGACGGCGGCGAATGGTCAGATCCGCGCATTTGCGGCGACTTCCCGCGATCTGGTGGAGAAAGCCAGACAGGCGCACAATACCAGTCCGGTGGCGACCGCAGCGCTGGGACGCCTGATGACGGCAGGGGTCATGATGGGATCGATGATGAAAGCGGACAGTGATCTTTTAACCATCCGGGTCGAGAGCGATGGTCCGATCGGCGGTCTGACGGTGACAGCTGATAAGAACGGCAATGTCAAGGGCTACGCGTTCCACCCGGAGGTAATGCTGCCGCCGAATGCGAAGGGCAAGCTGGATGTGGGCGGTGCGCTGGGAGTCGGCGTCTTGAGCGTAATCCAGGATATCGGTTTGAAAGAGCCGTATGTGGGACAGACAATCCTGGTAACGGGTGAGATTGCGGAAGATCTGACTTATTACTATGCGACTTCCGAGCAGACTCCGTCCTCCGTGGCACTGGGCGTTCTGATGAATAAAGAAAATACGGTGCGCCAGGCAGGCGGATTTATCATCCAGCTTCTTCCGGGAGCAGAGGAGGCGACGATCGCGGCACTTGAAAAGACGATCGGTGAGCTGGAGCCGGTGACGACGATGTTAAATAAGGGAATGACCCCGGAGGACATTCTGGAGCTGATTTTAGGACAATTTGGTCTGGAGATTCTGGATAAGATGCCGATTCAGTTTACCTGCAACTGCACCAAGAGCCGTGTAGAAAAGGCGCTGATCAGCATCGGCGGCAAGGAGCTGCAGGAGATGATCGACGAGGGCAAGAGCATCGAAGTCAACTGCCAGTTCTGCAACAAGCACTATGAATTTAGTGTGGATGAGCTGAAAAAACTGTACGAGAAAGCTAAGAAGTAAAAAGAAATGAGATAATAGATATGACTGCTGTGCGGAAAGAGGATATTTGGATATGTTCCGCATGGCAGGACAGAAAAAAAGGTAACTGTTCACACATGTGTGAGCAGTAACGAAAAAAGGGATACTGCCGAAGCGGTATCCCTTTTTATAATCACTTTACTTAGATCAATATAACGTATTCGCAAAATATATATCAAACATATTTGGAAAACAGGTACACTGGAAAGTTGATGATTAAAGCTTGGTTACGTTAGTAGCCTGCGGTCCCTTAGCACCGTTAACAACTTCGAACTCTACCTGAGCGCCTTCCTCAAGAGACTTGAAGCCTTCCATGTTCAGTCCGGAGTAGTGAACGAATACATCGTTGCCCTGCTCGTCGCAGATAAATCCGTAACCTTTCTGGTTGTTGAACCACTTTACAGTACCTCTGTTCATATGATACCTCCAAAAAAATATAAAAAATAGTGATGGCCGCATGGATTTACGACCTGTTCCAAGAATAGCATAGTTTCATATTGATGTCAAACGTTTTCGCATAAAATTTCTGGAAATTCAGACATTTAAAAATGGTTAAATTTTTGTGGAAAATAAGGGCATTTGTTACTGTACACACATGTGTGTACAGTAACGGGTATTTTCCAGAAAGCCGCGAAAGAAAGTGGGGTTGTCAAACCAGAATACGGGGGGTAAAATAGGAGGAAAGAAAAGGGGAAAGAGGTAGGAAAATGAATTATATTTATAATGCGTATCATCATTTTTTGACGATCACGAAACATAAATGCGAGGTCATGAAAAACTGCTTTGCGGTAGGGCTGTACCGCCAGGGACTTCTGCACGACCTCTCCAAGTATTCCTGGGAGGAATTTGCGACCGGCGTTAAATATTATCAGGGAAACCGCAGCCCAAATGCAGCGGAAAAAGAAGAAAAGGGCTATTCGGCGGCATGGCTGCACCACAAGGGACGCAACAAACATCATTTCGAATACTGGATCGATTTTGCACCGGACAAGTCCTGGGGGCTTGTCGGCAATAAAATGCCCCTTCGCTACCTGATCGAGATGGTAATGGACCGGATTGCCGCGTCGAAGGTTTATAAGGGAAAAGATTATACGGATGCGTGTGCGTGGGAATACTTTGAAAGAGGCAGAGATTTTGTCGTGATGCACCCGAGGACGAAGTACCAGCTGGAATATCTCCTCACGATGCTGAAAGAGCAGGGCGAGGAGAGAACCTTTGCGTTCATCCGGGCGCTGCTTGCACGGGAGAGAGCGAAAGAACAGGCAGTCCGGAGAAAACGGATGGGACACGTGATCCGGGAGATAAGAGAGCGTGGACGGGTGCTGTAATTTATAAGGACAATTCTCTCAGATAATTATGTAAGTACAGCACTGCCGTCTCTGGCTCTGTGAAAAGCTGTTCTGAATACGGCACAAACAGCTGCTTACTCTTATAGTCTGCTCTCAGGCATTCATGCCACATCGGAGTGCCATCTGCAAGAAGCGGCTGCGGCACAAACAGCCCGGCTGCGCGGGTGTAGCACGTTTTGGCGGTTGCCTTCTTGCGGGCGGAGCGATCCACATACTGACCGACACTTTTGTGGATGGCGCAGTCCTCGTAGATCATATAGTAATAATTCTCATAATCGCTGTAAAATCGTTTCAGTTCCCCGGAATATAATGGAAGGTCGAGCGTCAGGCGGTTTCCTTCCGCCGACAGCTCCAGCTCACCGATGGAAAACTGGAATCCGCTTGTCAGAGAGACGGGGCTTTCATAGTGAAGCAGCAGGTGCTTTTCTGCGTTTCCGTCCGCATATGGGATATCACGGCTTTCTGAACCTTTGAAAGAAAAATCGCCGGTCAGAAAGTCCGGGTAGGCGAGAATCGGCAGAATCTGCGGCATTCCCTTTAAGTCATCCTCGTTATGGAGAATCAGAAGGTGCTTCAGCAGTTCAGAGTGCGTCTGTAAATATTCACCGTAAACCTCGATGAGCTGACCGCCGTTGTACTTATCTTCGCGGGCAATGCCGAGGAACCGCTCGATGCTTTTTTGTTTCAGATTTTCAAGTCCCAGCAATTTCTTTAATGGGCGTATTTTCTTATAAATATCAAAACTTTCAACCGCTTCAAAATTCCAGTCCTTTTTATAAAAAACACAGCGTTTCGTCAGAAATGGAATGTCAAACCCGTCGCCGTTGAAATGGACGAGGATGCGCTTTGTCCGGAGAAGTGCAAAAAAAGCGTCGAGAACCTCTTCCTCCGCATCCCTCGTCTCGGCAAAATACTGGGTCAGAATCCAGGTGTTTCCGTCGTGCCAGACGCAGCCGATCAGATAGACCGAGGCGTAGTCGCCGGAAAAGCCGGTTGTCTCGATATCGAAAAAGAGCAGATCGGAGATAGCTCCTAACCGTTTGGGCGGATAAGAGGAAGTAAAGGTCAGCGGATTTTGAATGGTGATCATTTGGCAGTATCCTCCTGTGTCGGTTTATAATGTCCGCCCCTGGTCCGCATTGCGTCGGGGATTGGTTTCAGACTGTAACCTATGGCGTTATTATAAATTCATCGGAAGTGAAAAGCAACCGTTTAAAATGACAAAACAATAACACACCCGGTATCGTGAAATATCCGTTCTGGCAGTTGAGTAAAAAGAAAAACAATTTGTAAACCTTCAGTGGTACAAGTTTGGCAATCGTTTGAAATTCCGATATACTAGAAAATGTTGGAAGTGACAGCGGGAAATGTGGTTGTACCAATATGGCAATTCGGGAATTTTTGGTGGAAAGACTGGCAGATTATGAGATCCCGCGCAAATTTGCCTTGCTAAAGGAGTTTCCAAAGACTGAAAGCGGAAAGATTCGTAAAAAAGAACTGTGAAAATTGCTTTTTCTTGTCGAAAAAAGAAAATGATTTATTGTGCAAAATGACAAAAGTGACGTTGACAAAATTGGAAAAGAGTGGTATATTTACATACAGCAATCAAACTATTTAATGTAACGGTTGTGAACGTGACCGGAGAGCTGCTTTCTGTGGGGGAAAAGCGGCTCTCTTTTTATGTCATAGGAAACTTCGTCCTATGTGTTTGACTTTTTGTATAGTGACAGTTACAATAAATTCGTAACTGTTCAGTACCTTCACAGTCACGCGCAAAAATCCATTTAAAATTGCCTACGGCAATGGGATTTTTGCCTGCTGGTCCATGTTTTCGTACGGTCAGCGCAGTAAATGCGCAGACCTATTGAACAGTTGCTATGTTTTTAAAAATCATTTATAAGGGAGACAAACCATATGATAAGAGATGGCTTTATCCGGGTTGCCGCGTCAACACCGGAAGTGAAGGTGGCAGATGTAGAGTACAACCGGGAACAGGTTTGTGAACAGATAGAGGAGGGGCGCAAAAAGGGCGCTTCGATTATGGTATTTCCAGAGCTGGTGCTGACGGGATATACGTGCGGTGAGCTGTTTATCCAGAAATCGCTGCTGGCGAAGGCAAAGGAAGAGCTTAGAAAGCTGATCGCCTTTACAGCTGGCGATTCAATGCTTGTATTTGTAGGACTTCCGTGGGAATACAACAATAAATTGTACAATGTGGCAGCGGCGATCCAGGATGGAAAGCTGCTCGGTCTGGTTCCGAAGAGATGGATTCCAAACTATTCTGAATTTTATGAGGGACGTTATTTCAACCCGGGCTGGGAAAAGACAATCGACGTTTCCTGGGACGGTTATCAGGTGCCAATGGGAATGAAGCTTTTATTTTCCTGTGACAATGTGGAAAATCTCGTCGTGGGGGCGGAGATCTGCGAGGACGTCTGGGTTTTAAATCCGCCGAGTATTGCACACGCGTCGGCGGGGGCAACGGTGATCGTCAACTGTTCTGCCAGCGATGAGGTGACAGGCAAGAGCGAGTACCGCAGAAGTCTGATCAGCGGTCAGTCGGCGCGGCTTCTCTGTGCGTATATTTACGCCAATGCGGGCGAGGGAGAGTCTTCCCAGGATCTCGTTTTTGGCGGCCAGAATATTATCGCTGAGAATGGCAATATCCTGTCGGAGTCAGCGCGATTTGAGAATCAGACGATCTACGCAGATATCGATTTGGAACGTCTGGAATGTGAGCGCCGCCGGATGACGACCTATCAGACCGAAGGCCGTGAGGATTACCGGTTTGTAAGCTTTACGCTGGATCGGAAACCGCTTGCGCTGGAGCGCGCGATCGATCCGACCCC
>ULQE01011887.1_pt1 | contig 12899 bp, 16 predicted proteins | sample 1954171 | NCBI WGS metagenome assembly ULQE01 (sample SAMEA4835647, study PRJEB28245) | human gut metagenome | biome: gut microbiome; material: fecal sample | place: Denmark | collected 2008
CGTTAGTTGTAAGTTTTGCATATAGTTTTTTAATATTTTTGCTACTCAACTAATGGCGTGAGACAAAAATAGAGACACATTTTTTTGTGTCCCTATTGCATTTTTTATAGTATTTCCTTTACTTTTTGTTTTATTTCATTCCAGAAGTCTTTTAAATTTTGATGTGATAATGTGGCTTCGACCTCTGAATATTTACCCCATTTTGTTTGCTCTTTATCTTTTTCATCTATTTCATCATTTGTGATTCCATCGTCAATAGCAATGTATTAGAATTATGTTTAAATATATTCAACTATTTCACTTACATTAAATTCCATGATTTCCTCCTTATTAATTTTCAAACTTATCTTTATTTTCTTTAAAGAAATTATAGTATATTTTCATATTCTCTAATTCGTACCATTTCTTTGGGGTTACTGGAATTGAGTCTAAATCATATATTTTAGCATCTGGTATAGATAGTAGGAATGGCGAATGTGTTGCAATTATGAATTGACATTTAAAAAATCTACTTAATTCTAGTAGTAACTGTATCAATTCGATTTGAAACTTTGGTGACAAGCTGTTTTCTGGTTCGTCTAGTAAATATAAACCATTTTCTTTTAACTCTTTGTCGAAAAATTCTAATGATGTTTGTCCGTTAGAAAATTCTTTTGAGTTCTCTTCTATTCTGCTTTTTATAAATTTGTTTTGTGTTTTATTTCTTGTTTCAACTGAAATGCTTAAATCTTCTAAAGAAGAATAATTAACTGGATTGTACTTGTATTGCATATATTGTTTTTCTAGTTCTTTCCTTCCCTCGTTCTTTTTCTGATTTTCTATTCGCTTGGATAAAATATTTTCAAAAATGTCTTCACTTAATATAATTTTGCTTTCCATTGGAATAGTATTTTCTAAGTAATATTTGCATTTTTCTATGTATGTATCAAAATATTCTGATTTAACTAGTGGCTTTTTTCTGCTAATTATTTGTTTATCCTTATTGATTGTTTCGGTTATTATATTAAGCAAAGTTGATTTTCCTGAACCGTTATCTCCATAGAAAATTGTAACTGGTTCAAATTCTATGTTGAAAAGTTGCTTTTCTAAGAATATGTGAAAAGGATATCCACTCCAATCTTCTTTATCTAGTAATTCGAATCTTTTTAAATATATCATTTCTTCACTCCTTGTGTTATTTATATCAGAAAAAATGTAGTTTCTCAACTAAAGTCTATTCTTCGCTGTCCTTTATGTCGTCTATTTTTAATGTGTGTCCATATCTATTGCAATTTAATTCTTCTTTTTCTATGAAACATTTTTCTAAATCTATATCATAAGTATTAGCTATCATTAAAGTATAGTATAAAACATCAGATATTTCTTCTTTAACGTTTTTTTCATTTTATAAGAAAAGTTAAAGAAAGTAAATGTTTTTATTTATTCTGTAAGTATAATTCATATGGATTTGCATTGATATATGTAACTATTTGTGCTATTCCTGGCATTTCTTGTATGCTGTCGCCGATGTTTTTTATGTCTTTTACTGCTACTAAAAAAGTTTCTTGAACGATTTCTTCTGCTGTATCTTTATCTCCAGTTAAGCAGAATATGTATTTGTAAACAATTTCACTGTATTTCTCATATATCAAATTTATATCCTGCATAACGTTTCCTCCTTTCACTTATTTAGTGTACTTTGTTATAGCTTTGTTACAATTTTTTATTAATTATATAATATTTTTTAATGAACGAAAAATAAATCCTTCTCGTTAAACTTTCTGTCTAACAAGAAAGATTTATTTCTTTTATTATAATTGATTATTATTTTTCTTTTTCTCTATTATTTTCATACTGTTTCCGCCAACTAAAGCTACAATTGCTCCTCCTGCTGATATGTAGGAAATTGTGGCCGCTGTACGTTCTTTTTGGTGAAGGTCTGATTGTTTTTCTTGGAAATTTTCGTATTCACTTTGAGTAATTTGACGATTTTTTAGTTTCATATCATCCGATGAGTGATTGTTTCCATATCTGCGATATTCCTGGTAACACGAATTTTTATAGAAGAACATCCCTATTGTTACTATAGCTAAAATTATTGCTATTATTAAAAGTATTTTTGAAATTTTTGTTGTTTTCATTTTTTCTCCTTTTATTTTAAATTGTTATCTCTATGTTTTTATTCTACAACTTTTTTATAATTTTATCTATATAATGACAAGTTTTTTAGTATTTTTATGTAACTTTTTGCTCATTAATATTAAGCATAATGATATTATTTATGACCTATAGAAATGACTAAAGCCGTGCTTTTTGTAGCACGGCTCCATCCATCAATATTCAATTCATATTATTTATCACTCTGTTTTCGATAAGTTTTCTGCATCTCTGGTATTCACCTTTTGAATATAACTGATTGAATTCATCTACAAATGCGTTTAGCAATTCGATTTCAATGAGACATTCCTCGATAATCTTCGCAGGTACATATTTCTTCAAGCTATCAATTTCTCCTGATACCGTAAAGGAAACTATATCTTCGTTTGCTTTCTTATGAAGACTATATGGTATGGAAATGTATTCAGCATTTCCACAAAACCAATGAAGATTAAAGTTTTGATATTTTTCCGTATAGTTTTCTATTCCTTTCTCTGAAAAATTGAAATATCCTGGAATTTTTATCTGTACAACGTCTTTTAAGGAAATCTCAAAATCCTTAAATATGTGTGCAAGTACGCTAAAGATGTTAAATACGTCCATATCTTTCATTTCTTCAAGAAATTTAAAAGCTGTCAAATAGGTATACAGATTTATCTCATGAAAATTCTTTTTGGCAACAATAACGATTTTTGGAACCATGCCATATGTATAATTGTAAATTACTCCTTCTTCTCCAATCTGTACTTCGAAGTAGTTCCGACCTTCTGAATCAAATTTGGCAATTTCAATCAGTTTGCAACCAGCCATACAATCTGACATGAAAAACGGACGATAAAATGTTATAGATGTCTGCTCTGATCCAAACCATTTGGAAAAAATTATTTTTTCTTCTGGTACAAAGCAATCTACAGGAGCCATGTGCTGTAAGATTTCAAATCTTCGTCTTAATGCGTCTATTAGTGTCCGTGCTAATTCAAATCTGTCTCTCATAAATATTCTCCTCTCTTTAAGCTAAGGTTTACGTGTAAATAATATTTTCTCTTTTGTTCAGGTTTTCATTAGAAAAATCCCTTTATGTAATTTTTCGTGCTTATAATTCTATCATGTTTGCATAAAAATGTCAAAGCCAATATTAGAAAAGACAGATTTTTTTTGTATGTTAGTCAATGATGTGAAACAAATTAATATATTATTCTTGTAATACATTGAATTTGTTTTTTTATTTTATGCACACATTAATTCTGCTATTTTTTCTTTTGGTGTCAAATATCCTAAAACAGCCATCGGTATTCTGTTAGATCTTTTTAAATATGCTGCTCCTTGTTTTCTTAAATCTTCTATGCTATAAAATGTAATCCAACTATAAAATCTTTCATTATCATTTCTATGACTTCTTTTCTATATTATTTTTGTTTCACATCTATTGTAACACTACATCTAACGAACTAATATTTTACTATTAATTCATCTTTATTCTAAATAAAACTAAGTTGCTCATTCTCACTCACTATCCAACTTTTTTGCTTAGCTTCTGTTATCTTATCTCCCGCTTCTACATTCCCAATCAAAAATGGTGAATTCTCATTATGCTTTTTCATATTTTCAATAACCAATTTCTTATTAGCATTCGCATAACAATACCTGCATAAATGCCCACAAGTATTATAAGTACCTATATCATTCCCCATAAGGCAATTACACTCTTGCCTTATATTCTTTCTTTTTGGTGGCTCCAGTGTACAACCAATTGATCTTTCTACAATTTCTTGACTCATACATCCATTACATTTCAAACCATACTCTGATAAAAATGTCTTCTCACAACAACTATGAATTGTCATATTATTTTCCTTACCTATTTTTGCAAACGCCTTTGCAATTCGTATTTGTTCATCTTGAGTAAGAGTTCGCAAATCAGGTGCATTTCTTTTTACCTTTTCATATAAATCTAAAAAACTAATTGTACAATTGTTAGTATACCCTTTTAAGCTTTGCACCATTTTACTAAAACATTCTATATGTTTTTCAACATCAAATTCATCATTTATAAAAATAGGATCATATCTCCATCCAATAGAATTCACACCTACATGCTTTGATAATTTCTTAAAACTTTCTATTACTTTTTCTTTATCAGGTACAACAGGTTCTATATCTTTTCCGTATGGAGTAATTGTTACAAACCAATATTGCCTATATACATCCAATTCATCCAAATATTTAATCATAGGCTCTGGATTCTTAGTGCAAAAAGCTAAACAATCCACCACATTGGGCGACAAACTATATTTTGTTACTTGATTAGGATAATATGGATTTCTCACCAATACAAACCCTTCTCTTATTCTATTCATTAACCACTTTGAATAAAACGCTGGTATATCTGTTCTACATCCTGAATTTATTATCATATCTTTTTACTCCTCCCAATATTCTATCACCTTATTTGCATTTTCATCAAATGAAACTGTTTTATTTCATATATCTAACATTGGCATTGGATAATCTTTATTAATTCTTATAAGTCTTATTTTATCATTTGCTTTGTTATAATCCTCATAAAGATTGGAGTTGATTTATAGAAATAATATAAAATAAAGACATAGCAATGTAAGCTATGTCTTTTATGGGTAGTTTTCTATTTTTCTAACTCTAAGTTGTCTTGTACTTTGGATTACATTTATTTTATCATATATTTTTTATTTATCTTATTTTTTACCAACTTTTCCATGACAATTTGGCAACTTTTTTATATTAGATTTTTGTTATTGCACAAATTTCTGAATTATAAACACCTTATCTATAGTAAAAAACAGAGGAAACGCTTGATTTTATTAACATTTTCTCTGTTTAATATTTTGTTTAAAAATTATTTTCTTTATATAAAAAACACTCTTTATCGTGCGAATATATTACTCCTATTGCTTGCAAATATGAATAGATTATTGTAGATCCTACAAATTTCATTCCTTTTTTCTTCAAATCTTTTGATATATTGTCAGATAGTTCTGAGGTCGTTTGATCAATTTCATAAAATGTTTTATTATTTGTAAATGTGATTAAATAATCGTGAAATGAACCATATTCACCTTGAATCTTCTTAAATATTTGAGCATTGTTTATACTTGCATTTATCTTGAACTTATTTCTAATTATTTTTTCATTTGATAATAACTCTTGTATTTTTGCTTCATCATAGTGGGAGATTTTATCTATGTTGAAATTGTCGTATGCTTCTTCAAATGCTTTTCTTTTGTTTAATACACATTCCCATGACAGACCTGCTTGAAATGATTCTAGTATTAACATTTCAAATAAATATTTTTCATCAAAATTTTGTTTGCACCATTCTTCGTCATGATATTTTATGTATAGTGGATTTTGCATATTACACCATCTGCATCTTTTTTTATTATTCATTTTTTCTCCTAATTTAAATTACATATTCATCTTCTTGACTAATTGGTTTCTTTTCTTTTTGAACATCAAGTTGTATGTTTTCTCTTACATCATCTGTCATTGTTTCGGCAAAGTCCATAATAAATTGTCTTATGTTTCCTTGATATGGATCGGTTTCAATAGTTGTATATTTTCCGTGCTCCTTCCGCTATATTTTCTTTTTCCGCTTCCATAAATTGATTAAATAATCCAACATTTTTTCTATTAACTAATCGTCCTTCTTTTCCTTTTCTAAATACACTTAGCTCTGGTGAAGTAACAAATCCATATGCTAGTGGCTTATATCTTTTCATGAATTCACTGCTAAGTAATTGTTTTAGTAAAAATGCATCTCTTGCTGGAATTGAGCCCTCATTTACTGAAAAGTCAATCCAAGGAAGTCTATCTAACATTCCTCTATCGTAAATAACTACTCTAGGTGTTGGATCACTCATATCTTCACTTAAGTTTCTCATTAGTTCACTGTACATCCATATATTATATTCTTCAAGATCTTTATTTGTAATTGGATTATACTCAGCTGTTTCTGCTCTTTTTTGTACTGGTACTTCATGCCTTGTAAGTAGTTCTGTTATACTATTTAATAATGTTGTTTTCCCGCTTTTTGCAGTTCCAATTAGCTCAACAAAAATTGGTCCTTCTCTTTTTGAAATGTTCTCCTGAATATACTTCAAATTATCCGTTATCTTATTTGCTTGTTCTGTAATTCTTTCAAGTACTTCTCCCATTTTTTCTTCCTCCTAAAAAAGTTTTTCTAATATTCTTTTATACCTTTCAAATAAAGCTTCTTTTTCATTTGTATTCATTAGTACAGCTTCATACATCTTTGTATAGTACCACTTTTGTTCTTCTTTTGGCTTATTAAAACTTTTCCATATACTTTCGCCTTGTTCTTGATATTGATTATATAATGTTTCTAGATTGTTAATCTTATCAGCACATTCTACTAGTTTTCCTTCTAAACTTGCTGTTTTTATTTTATCTATTGCTTCAATTTTTCTTTCTTTCCATGGTAATGATTTATCTTCTGATACTTCATCAACAAATTTAGCTACATCACTTCCGAACTCATTTTTAATATCTTCTAATGAATATCTTGTATCTTCAATAACGTCATGTAAAAGTCCTGCTATGATACATTCTGTACTTGCACCTGCTCTTTGTAAAATCATTCCAACTGTAAAAGGATGAAATATCATGTCAACTTCTTTATCACTTTTTCTTCTTTGACCTGTATGTGCTTTTGTTGCATAATAAATTGCATAGTCTATTAACTCTAAATCGCCTTTTTTCATTTTACCACCCCTTAATCTGCTAATATATTAGCACATTGAAAATTTTTATACAATAATTTTGCAAAAAAGAGACAATAAATTTTTAAGTTTATTATCTCCTTTTTGATATTATTTCTCTATATAACCGTCTGTCGGTTTTGTATACATGTCATCTGATATTGATTTGTATCTTTCACCTGTATAATCATCTGTAAATCCGTTATATGCTTTATAAATTTCTCCATTTTCTGTGTCATATACTCTTTCATATCCAAGTGTTGCATCGCTTTGTTTTTGACTCATTCTATCATAAGCTGCACTTCTTGATTCCCAAGCTGACATTATCATATCTGATGTTTGATTTCCAATGCTTCTTATATTTTGGAATGTTGTCATTACTGCATCTTGTTGACTGTTATATTGACTTATGAATGTGTCTGAAAATTGTAGTGATGAAGATATTTGATTTAAAGTGTCTTCCCAATCTATAAGTTCATCTTTTGGTGCTGTTATAAATATTGTATTATAAACATTTAAAGGATATGTGTCTATTTGCTTGCCAGATATAATGTTTTCACTCATATAATATGAACCTGCATCATATACATATGCCATAAAGATTCCTTCTCCTTCTTTTCCATTTTCATCTGTAAATGATGTTCTTAGAAGATCTCCTCCGGTCGCTACTGATCCTAGATTTTCAATTATAGTAAAATTATTTAGTGTTGGAAATGTGAAACTAGCTGTGTTGTTTAATGGTCCTAATTCATTAAATATTTTATAAAATCCTTCTGTTGTTTCTTCTTCTATTACTGGATTCTGAGCAAAAATTTGATTTGGATAATATCTTTGATAGAAGTTTTTAGCATCTTGTGATTTGTTATATCCTTCTGTTTTCATATTTAAGAAAAATTGATATGTTGGATTTTCTGGATTATATACTTTTAATGTATAGTGAATATAATCTCCTATTGTATCTACTTTCCATCCTTTTGGAATTTTCATTGATACAAGACCATTATCAAAATCTTCGAATTCTACATCTTTTGCTTCATTTTTTACTATTTTTACTTCAGGTTCTTTCTTTTCATCTTTACTACTTGTAAATTTTTTCCAATGATTGAACTTTCATTTGAATTATCGCTTTCCATATTATTTTTTATAATCACACCTCCTACTACTGCAATGATTACAATAAGTACTAACACATATATTGCAATTGTGAATTTACTTTTTTTCTTTTTCTCTTGTTCCATTTTTCTTCCTTTCAAATATTAATTTCTATTTTATTGTACTAATACTATTATATTTTTTTAAGTGTTTTTACCATTTTTTCCGTGACACTTTGGTGACTTTTATATTATTTTTGTTATAAGTTTTTAAAATCATTTCTATATATTTTTTATGATAGTATGTTCACAAAATATTTTTATATAATAGTGAAATTCTCCAAACTTCCTATTATATAAAAACAATGTTCAGAAATTTTAAAAGCAAATTTCACGCGCGAACAAAGATGCTGACCTAAAAATGTTATAATCGGTGCAAACGTTATAAATATTCCGCTTTTATTCTTGCATAAAAAGAACCGGCTGGTTCAATTATCCCAGCCGGTTGGTACCTAAAACTTATTTCTACACTGCAACAAAGTGATTTTCAAGCAACTTGAGCAAAACACCTGCATCCTGGATTGCATTTCCGAGGATTTCCAGTTCTTTTGCAACTTCGCTCTCATCGAGCTCCAGATCCTTTTCATCACATAAGATCATATCAGTTGCCCTCTTGATTTTACACCCCAAGCGGAATGACTCGTAATCGAAATCGCGGAACTCATGCTGTTCGAGGTTCTCCGGAAGTTTGGTGTAGAACATAAATCCATCACCTTCATATTTTTCGAACCCTTTCGTTCTCATAATATGAAAAATCTCATGAGAAATTTCGAGTGCCATGTCCTGCGCTTCACGCAACTTGTCCAAATAAGTTGCGTCCTTGCAGAACGTTCCGTTCCGAAGTTCCTCTGCGTGCATTTTTACATGCCGCAAAAAATGGTCCATCTGCTCCGTTGTCATGTGCTGCTGTTTTCCTGTCATAATGTCTATACCTCCTAAAAAGATTTTGGTAATGAGTAGTATATCACCTTTTTTCCTTATTTTCAAGTACTTTATATATTTTTTACATTTTTATTACATTTTCGTTACAAATTCCCAAGGTAAGTCTTTTTTTCCAAAGTGTCCATAATTAGTTGTTTTTCTGTAAATTGGCTTTTTTAAACCTAAATAGTTTATAATTCCTGTTGGTGTTAAATCGAAGTTATTTTCTATTTTCTTTATAATTTCTTCTTCAGGTATTGTATACGTTCCATAAGTATTTACATATATTGATACTGGTTTAGCTACTCCTATGCTATAAGCAAGTTGAATTTCGCATCTTTTTGCATAACCGTTTGCAACAATATTTTTTGCAATGCATCTTGCCATATATGATGCGGATCTATCAACTTTTGTAGCATCTTTTCCCGAAAAAGCTCCTCCGCCATGTCTTGCAGCGCCACCGTATGTGTCTACAATTATTTTTCTTCCTGTTAGTCCACTATCTCCAAGTGGTCCTCCTATAACGAATCTTCCTGTTGGGTTTATGAAATACTTTGTCTTTTTATCTAATAAATTTTCAGGTATTGTTGTTTTTATAACTTTTTCCATTATATCTTTTTTTAATGTTTCTAATTCTATTTCTGGTAGGTGTTGACTTGATACTACAATTGTGTCAACTCTGACTGGCTCTTCATTTTCATATTCTACTGTTACTTGAACTTTTCCGTCTGGTCTTAAGTAGTCAATAACTTTATTTTTTCTTACTTCTGTTAGTTTTCTTGCTAGTTTATGTGCTAATGAAATTGGTAGTGGCATTAGTTCTTCTGTTTCATCGCATGCATAACCAAACATTAATCCTTGGTCTCCTGCTCCTTCTGATTCTATGTTTTCGCCTTCTCTGTCTTCTAATGATTTATCTACTCCTTGTGCTATATCTGGTGATTGTTTAGAGATATTGATTCGGATTGTGCATGTTTTATAGTCTATATCGTATTTGCTATTTTCGTATCCTACTTCTTTTATGGTGTTTCTTACTACTTTTTCAATATCAATATCTGCTGTTGATGATATTTCTCCTGTTATATAAATTTCTCCTTTTCCTGCAACTGTTTCGCATGCGACTCTTGCATTTTCATCCTTTTCTAAATAGCTATCTAGTATACTATCTGAGATGTAGTCGCATAGTTTGTCTGGGTGCCCTTCTGTTACACTTTCTGATGTAAATAGTTTTTTCATTTTAATTCGTCCTTTCATATAATAAAGTTATATATGTTTCAATTATTTTTACTCGTTATGAATATTATATTTAATTTTTTCGTTCCTTACTAAAATATTTTCACACCTACTTAATTTCGTTTAGTAGGTTAGAGAAAAACTTTCAAACTGCGCGTTACTTGAAAATTAAATATAATATTCTTTTTGAGTTTAATATATAATTAAAAACCTTTGTACATTTTTATGTACAAAGGTTTTTAATTTCTCTTTAAATCATCATCCAAAGTACATTTTTGTAACTTCGTCGGTTTTAGCACCTAACTTAAATAGGTTGCTGTGGAGTTATAAAGCCGATTCTCTCGTCCACTCTTGATAACATATATATGAGTTATTATAATGGTATGTTTATATAATGTCAATATTTTAAGTAATGTTATTAAAAATTTTTTACATAAATTAATATATGAAAAAGGGCGCCACATTAGTAGCGCCCCTTTTGAGATATTTTATAGTTACTATTTTGTTACGATTTCTGCGAGCTCTGTGATTCCCTCTTCTGAAATGATATCAGATACTTCTGAATCAGCGAAAATTCTTTCCAATTCAACCTGAGAAAGAATTCCTTTCTTCATGAGTTCATCAACCAGTTTTTCAAGCTCTGCACTGTGTTCTGCCAACACTTTGTCAGCATAATTTCTGGCCTCGATAAGAATGTCATCCATCTCTTTGCTGATTTTCTCGATGATATTCTCTGTGTACATAGGGTTCTCGCTCTCACGAAGATATACTCTGTCCTCTGTGAAGTTTTCATCAAGGCCATATCTTGTGATCATGTCTTTAGCAAGACGTGTAGCTTTTGTCAGATCTGAATTTGCACCTGATGAAAGCTCTTTAGTATACAGCTTTTCTGCTCTTCTACCTCCAAGTAATTTTGCAATCGTCTGGATGTAGTAATCTCTGTTAGCAGATGGTGTTGCATACTCGTCTTCTTCAAAAACATTTACTCCTAAGTAATCCTCTGCTGGCATGATTGATACAGCCAATGTTTTTAAGAACCAGAGTTCAGGAGAAAATCTCTGAACAATGTAGTGTCCAGCTTCGTGATAAGCTGTTGCTCTTTTTTTCTTATCTGGCATTCTTTCGAACTGCTTTCTTCTAATTTCAAAGTTTTCTAAGATATCTTCTCTATCTACTTCTTTCTTGTCTTTGAGCTCAGCTCCAGCCATTGCTCTGTCAAGTAAGTCGAGTGTTCTGTCTGGGTTCTTTGTCTCAAAGTTGAAACATGATGCATTCAAGATTGTAAAGTCAACCAGTTCTTTGCTGATTGTTGTATGATGGAATTCTTCCAGACTTAATATCTGGTTTTTAATCATATCATACAACTCATTAGATTTTGGCTCTTTAACGACAATTTTTTCAAATCTTCGCTTGAGAGCACCATCTTTCGAAAAATATTTTTCGTACTCATCGAAAGTTGTAGCTCCAATCACCTGTGTGTCTCCACGTGCCAATATTGGCTTCAGTGAATTGGCCAAATCCAACTCTCCATCTTTGCAAGCACCAGCTCCCAGTACAGTGTGGATTTCATCGATAAACAGAATGCAGTTTGGATGTGTTTCAAGGAATTTAATCATCTCCTGGAACCTTTCTTCTGCCATTCCACGATACTTTGTACCCGCGATGATTGATGTCACATCCAAAGATAAGACAATAGCATCTTTAAATCTGTCATGACAAATACCCTTTACAATACTCCAAACGAATTTCTCGACAATAGCCGTCTTTCCTACGCCTGGATGTCCTACCAATACTGCGTTTCTCTTGGTTGCTTTTGAAAGGATCTTGATCAATGTTTCTGTTTCCCGATCCCTTCCAAGAATCTTGCAGTACTCTTCATCTGGAGAATACTTATCGTTCATAACTGTTAAGAAGCTTTCCAGATTTTTTGGGAGTAACTGCTTTCTTCTTATAGCATCAAGTCCCGGTTTTTCAAGAGCTGTATCTGGAAGAATTGCATCTACTCCTAAGCAACTTGTTAAGAGTTCCATGTATTCATCCGGCATACTCTCAGCAAAGGCTGCAAGCATATAGTGATTGGTTAAAAGCTTAGCTTTGTACATATTCTCAGCTATATTAACTGCCATTGTCAAAATGCTATACATTTCCTTTGTTATATTGATTTGTTCCTTTCTGCCTCCATCTACGTACAAATTGATGGTAACAAATAAACCTTCGAATTTTTTACACTCTTCTCCGGTAAGGATAACAAAGTCTGGCTTTTCGGGATCTGACATTGTTGCTTCCTGTGCTTCGTTAACAATTTCCATGTACTGCTGTACTCTATCTTCCTCATATGGAAAATATTTCTGGTACATTTCCGTTACTCTTTCTACAATTGCCATATGTTCCATTCCCTGTTTTAAAAAGTAACGATGTAATGGGCTGTCTTTCATTAGTGCCAATGTTCCGAGTCCAATTATTTCTGGGACATATCCAAATCCATTCCGCTCGGCTACTGCTTTTGAAGCTAAAAACAAATTTGCTGCATCGCTATTTAGTTTCATAACTATACCTCCTATAATGTATCAACTTGGTGATAAGTAACATAATCATTTTATATCGTTATGGTTGATTTGTCAATGTTTTTGGTTCTTTTAACTTACTTATAAAAATACATATTGAAAATTTTTGAATCACCGCGCAGGGACCAAACGAACGAAGT
>ULQE01046609.1_pt1 | contig 12830 bp, 9 predicted proteins | sample 1954171 | NCBI WGS metagenome assembly ULQE01 (sample SAMEA4835647, study PRJEB28245) | human gut metagenome | biome: gut microbiome; material: fecal sample | place: Denmark | collected 2008
CTCCCTGCCCTCGACGATCATGTCCTGGCGCACGGCCTCGACCACCTCCTTCAGGCGCCGTGGCATCTGCGTCTTTCTCTCGCCCAGCGCCGAGTCGATGCAGGAGAGCTTCTCGGCCTCGGCAAATCCGTCGTAGCAGGGGATGACGCAGTCGAGCACGGAGCGGTCGAAGCCGCAGATGTGGCGCAGGTTGACGGCCAGCTCGAAGGTCAGCGTGTTGCGATTGGATTTCGAGGGCGTTTTGCCCTGGTTGTAGAAGGCCCACCACTTCTTGATGATGCGGTCGTAGGGAACGCCATCGTAGTTCAAGGAGCTCGCCCCTTCGCTCGTCTTCCCGGCCTGCTTGCCTTCCTGCTCCTCGCAGGTCTCGCCTTCCTCTGGCGAACTGGTTGTTGGTTGGGTCGTTGTCTTTGGGCCCGCGAAAGATGCTTCCTGGCCCGCGAGGGATGTCTCCAGGTCCGTTGAAGTTGCTTCTTGGCTCGCGAAAGTGGTCTCTGAATCCGTGAAAGCAGTCTCTTGGCCCGTGAAAGCCCCACACTCCCCGTTGTCGAAGAGGTCCTCGTGCAGGTAGAGCAAGTCCTCGGACGTGGTGGCGAAAAATACGCGGGTGATGTCCTTCGCCCCTGCGTCGTACTCCACGCCCAGCAGGTCGGAGGCCCAGCGCAGGTTGGCCTCCTGATCCATCTCGGGATGGCGGCGGAAGACGACGTGCAAGCCGCCTCCGCGCGCGCTGCGCTCCAGCATGAGCAGGCCCAGCTCCTCCTTCTTGTCGATGGCCGTAGCGGCTATTGCGTTCACCTCGTCGGCGCTCAGATGGTCGATGTCCATGCCCACCGACTTGCTTAGCCGCGTCGCGCCTTTGAGGCACTCGTTCTCCGTAGGCAGGCAGCTATAGTTGAACTGCACCAGCTTGCGCTTCGCCGCGGCCACGTCCGTATCCTCCTGCGGATGGCGGATCAGCGTGAGATTTCGCACTTGCGTCTGGCTGTCTCTGTATCGACGGTAGGCCTCCTCGGTCTCCACGGCCTTCATCATCTTGTGGCCCTGCTGATAATATATTACGTGTACACTCATGATAGTTTCTTTCTCCTTTCTTTGTTATTTCGTCAGTTGTTCATTGAGCAGGGCGTCGATGGCGTCCTGCGCCTCGTCCATGATGGCATGGGCGATGACCACGTTCTCCGTGCGGAAAAACTTCAACGTCAGCTGCAGGACGTCGTCCTGCGTCCTGCTTCTGCGCTCGTGAGCGAGCTTGCGGATCAGCACGCTGCGGCTCTTTGGTTTCGTCCGTGGCACGAAGTCGAACGTCCCGTCGCTCATCTGCTGGCAATGGCTGCCATGGTTCTCGTTGCCATTGTTGGTTTTATTGTTCTTATTCATAACTATATAGTTTTTTTGTTTCATCCTGGGGACGGAGGGACACCGAAGGTGGATCGACAACGTTGTATCGTGTTGTTTCGATGCAGCCTGCCGAGTAGGGAAAACAACCAAACCACTTTTACCATGCTGGAACAACTTGTATTGTCCTGCAAGACTTGGTTGTAATGTTGTACATGTTGTATTTGTTGTCTTATTCTATTTCCCTGATTCCTCTATATTTCGGATAATTCTTTTTTGTGCGAGAAGAGACGTGGATTGTTGCGCGCTTTACCATGGAATATCCTCCTCGTACTCAACTCAGGTGTTTACCTTTTTTTTGTTTACAAAATTGGCCCTTGGGCCAATCCTATTAATGACCGATTAATGTTTCGATTAACGACGATTAATGTCTCGATTAACGTCAGATTAATGTCTCGATGAATGATGATTAATGTGAAAACAAAAGTCAGATTCATGCAATAGTCTCACTACCGTGACCCTGTGAATGTGAAATACGCATAGTTCTCTTTTTTGTTTTACGTCGCGCCTTTTCGCGACCCTTTGTTATCGACCTGTTACTTTGCCAGCTGGCGGGCGCAGGAGGCGAGACGGCGCTATGAGGGCTATAAAGACCAGCACCGTCAGCGGGCCTCGTTGCTCTCAACTGACGGTGCAAAGGTAGGCGAATCTTTCAACGCCGTCAAGGAAAATGGGCTCGGGTGAAAGGAAGTGAAAGAAAAAGTGAAAGTAAGGCTATTTTTCACCCCTTTTTGGCCCTTTTGGTGAAAGTTTGGTGAAAGTTGGTGAAAGTTTGGTGAAAGTTTGGTGAAAACCTTTGTGAGAATTCGCCGAGAGGGTGGTGGACTTTTGAAGAGAATTCGCTGAAGTTTGCCAAAAAAACAGGATGCCACCCCTGCGCCTCCCCGCCTTGGACCCACAAACAGCCCGCCAGCGCGACATCGATTTACAGGCCCTTATACAGTCTGGTCGTCATGTCATCATGTCATCATGCCGTAATGTCATCATGCCGTTAAGGATTTTACAGGGAAACGCTGTATGTGTGCTCAAAGAAATAGTATATAATATTTATATTATATACTATTTCTTTGACTTCTCATATCCCTTTTTTTCTTAACGGCATGATGACATGATGACATTACGGCATGATGGCATTTTGCATCGTAGGCAAAACTTGCCAATCGGTTGTGATCCTTGCGCTAATCAGTTGCGATCCTTGCGCCAATCAGTTGTGATCCTTGCGCTAATCAGTTACGATCCTTGCGCTACAGCCCTATGGAGAGCTCCCTGAGGCCCCCTCTTACGACAACGACGAGGGATAAGCAACCATCGGCGTTGATGCTAAGCTACCATCGGCAAGGTCTCCATTTTGTGGTCAAACCCTGCTTCGGGATCGTGTTGCCACAGTCGTAGAGTCAAGTGGGGTAAAATAATCAGCCTTGCGATTCGACGATTACGATTTGTGAACCATTATGAACTTGTGTGGCTCAAATCTATTCTTTACTTTTGCAACATCATTACCTATCGTATCTTGAATGGCAACATCAGATGCGACCAACAAGTTTTATTGCCTATTGCCTATGAGTAAAGTGTTTCAAGTATGGCCCAAGCGCATCAAGCGCTCCAATGGCACCGTTCTTACTCCCGATATGGAAGTGACGGTAACGACTTTGCAGCACACCACCACCCCTTTTTATAATGGAGCCAAGGAGGTGCAAGAAGTCTATATGCGCATCTACGCCTTCGACTACAAGAAGGCATGTTGCTATCCAAGTGATTTTGAATTTAGGAAGTTAGATTAAAAAGAAATCTATAAATCATTGCTTATTAAGCAATGATGAAAAATGAGCACTTATGGTTAAGTTCGTTAATAAAATTTCCGAATCGTCTTGTCGTTTCTACGACTTTATTGAAAGTGTTGTGAAAAATTCGCGTGCATACTTCGATAATACAGACGAGGGGTATAGTATTTATTGTGCTAATTATCTGAATGAAAATAGATTTGATGAGGAGGAAAAACTCATTCTTTCAGTTTTCAATTCTGATGAAATCTCAAATCAGACCCTTATTTATGGTGCTATTTGTTTGCAACCATATCAAGAAACTGACTCACATTTAATTAGTGGTCTGTTGATTACTGATGAGCGTATTTTTGTTCGTTTGTATGTTACAGATGATCAAGAGCATGATTTTGAGTATTATTACTATTGTGAATGGAGTCAACTGGCCTCTGCCGAAAGGTCTACTGATGACGATGGAGACGATATCGTTGTCTTGAATGATAATGAAGATGATGAAGCATGCTATTTGCATGCGCAGCTGTTAGGAGGTCGTTTTGATGATACGACAATATCCTCTTTGTGGATTCACTTTTTAAATGACGCAATCCGTGAGGCTAATAATCCAATAAAACAAGAGCCTGTGGAAAATAATAACATATATACAGAATTTATGTCAAACAAACAGTTGTTTAAACCGTTTGTTTCATGGCCCGATTGTGTACACTTGGGATTGAACAATGTAGATGCTATTTCGAATAAACTTCTTAATGATATTACATTGAGAAGAGGTGAACATCTGTTATGGGTGTCGCGTCATAAAGCTAATTGGAAGGCGAAAGACGATGATGAGAAAACTCCTTCAGGTTGTATCATCACAGATCAACGCATTTGCTATTTCAATTTGAATCATAAGAAAAAAAGCTTTAGTGTAGAGTGGGGTGAGGTTGCGGCTATAAAGCACATGAAGAATAGCTTCTATATTCAAAAGTCTTTAGCTACTACATCTTATGACTTGAAGATTTGCGACTACGCATTGTTCGACAAAAAAGTTGAAAACTCAAATCCTATTGTTGCGTTCTTAACAGGTATCTTGGCTAATAAAAGACAAGATACAAAAAAAACTAAAGAAGAATTGTTTTGTGAAAATGAAGAACAACTTAGGCAATTATCCAACAGAGATGAACGAGTCGTTCAGAATAATGAGAAACCCAAAGAGAATAAAGTAGTTAGAAGATCTTTTTTATAATATAAAAATGGAACATATTAAATTTTTAAAAGAAGTAGCTCAGGAACTTGGCCAGCAAAATATCTTGAATAGTTTAAATGCTATTCAGGAACGAGCATCTCAGCAAAATGCAAATTTGTTGATACCATTGGTAGGTGAGTTCAGTTCTGGTAAGACAACGTTGTTGAACGCTCTTACAGATAGCAAAAAACTTGAAACAGCAACAAAACCGACAACTGCTACAATTTATGAAATCCATTTTGGATGTAATAAGTGTGAGGCGAATGTTGTCCTGTCAGATGGACAAGTCGCTCATTTTGATGATTTGGGAGAACTTAAAAATGACCAGCTCTCAGATGCACAAATTGTGACTGTATTTGATACATCAACGAAAGTTCCATCATCAACCATTTTGGTTGATACTCCGGGATTGTCTTCTCCTGTTGTAAAACATCGTCAGGTGTTAGTTGACTTTTTGCCGTCTGCCGATGCCATCTTGTTGGTCGTTGATATTAATCAGCAGGTAACTCGTTCGTTGACAGACTTCATTGATATGATAAAGCTGTCAAAGCGTCCTGTTTATATTGTATTGACAAAGTCTGATACAAAGTCTGTATCTGAGATAGAGGCTGCAAAGCAGTATATTGCAGATAACTGTAAGTTGCCTGTACAACAAGTGGTTGTTGTCAGTGCTGCCAACGACAATATCTCGGAATTGTATGCTCTTTTAGAGACAATACAAAAGTCAAAGAATGAGATTTTAGCAAAAGTTGACGGTCAGCGTATCAAGGATTTAGCTCAAATACTTGTAAATCGCGTAGATGAGATGTTGACGGCATCTTCTTCGGACGAGAATCTTGACATGGAGATTAGGCGTCAGCAACTTGATTTGGATAAAATCAAGAGAAATATCAATAAATTGATTGACTCTATGGCAAGTGATATTTGTGAGGATGGAACCAATATATCACGTAGGTTTGAAGATTCTATGTATGAAAAGTTAGGTGCTCTTGTTGCAGGTGGTAGTGCAAATGTGGACAATGATGCTCTCTCTGTTATAAATAATACCGCTTCATTGTTGTTGTCGGAATATAAGAATAACATTATGGGCATTTTGAAGTCAAAGGTGCAAAGCGCACAAGGATCAGAAAGCGAAATTCCCGTTGACTCATTAATGTCTATAGATCTGTCTGAAATTCAAATTTCAGGACTGAATTATAATCTTGATTTGAATTCTATGGGGCATGAGTATGACGGAATGATCAAAACTGGTGTTATTGCCGTTGCTGCTGTAGCTACCGTTGCAGCTGCTGTTGCTACAGCAGGAGCTGCAGCAGCGGGTGCAGCAGGAACTGCAGGAACAGCAGGAACAGCAGGTGCAGCAGGAACAGCAGGAGCTGCAGGAACAGCAGGAGCTGCAGCTGCGGGTACAGTGGGAACTGCTGGCGCAGCAGGTACTGTAGCAACAACAGTTGCCGCATCTAAGGCTGTAGATATTGTAGATACAGCAACCGATGTTGGTAGTATCATATATACACGCAAGATGATGAAACGTATTGCCAAGACAGAGGAGTTTGCTGGTAAAGCTGTGGATAAGTACAATAAGATAGAGAAGGCAGATAAGAAAGGTATTCTTTCTTCTATGGTTGGCTTTGCCACGGAGAGATTGCTTTCTAAGCCACAACGTGTAAGAGCTGTCAGAAATTATGTTGACGGTACTTTGGCGCCTGAATTCAAGTCTCAAATGGAGAACTTGAGTCAGAGTGTTGTAAACATGGTTAGAGGTAGTTTGCAGAATGATGCATCCGAAATGATAGCACAGAAGACTGCAATGTTGAATGAACTTAAAGAACAAAGTTCGGAGCATAAGGCTGAGTTTGCTCGTAGAAAAGAAACCTTGAAGCAATATAAGGAAAAATTATCAACAATTTAATAATATGGATATGATAGAAATTTTAGGTGCATTGGTTGTCGGTGGCGTTACTGGCGCTATTGCAAAGGACAAACTTATAGGTAATCCACAGTTGCAAGCTAAGATTCGTGAGCTTGAGGGTATTTACAAAGAAAACAATAACCTACGTGAAGACAAAAAGAAGCTCTCGCGACAGGTTGAAGACTTACTCTCTGAACTGAAAAAAATACGTCAGGCTTCACAGGATAATGAAGACGACAAGGACGATATGGAAGACGACTTGATGAAGGCTCGCATGGAACTTAAAAAGTTGAAGAGAGAGAATGAGGAGTTGTCGCGTTCTCTTAAGGAGCATAAGCAAGCTTGTGATACCTATGAGATTGAAATCAAAAACTTGAAAGAAAAATTAGGTTGATTATGACAGAGTGGATAGTCTTATTGGTAGGCGTCATTATAGCTCTTGCTATTGGTTTCTTTCTGGGACGACAGAAAAGTACTGTTCCCACTGTGGAGGATGATACCAAAAATCTTGAAGAGGAAAACAAACAACTGAAGGATAAATATTCAGCTGTTTGCTCTAAGTTGAAGGATGCGGAAGCTGGTCTTGAAAATGTTCAAAAGGCTAAGGAAATAGAGTCTAAGTACAAGGAACTTTTGAGTGAAGCAAAAGCAGAATGCAAGAAACTTGATGAGCAACTTAAGAAAGCGATAAGTGGTAATTGCGATGAAACTATTAAAGCTCAACTTGATGAGGTCGTAAAACTAAAGAAACGTATTACAGACCTTGAAGATGAGATTGAAGACAATGAGGATGATATTGACAACTACAAGAAAAAGTTGAAGAAGAAGGATTCAGAATTGTCTGAATTGCAAGAAACCTATGACAAGGAATGCAAGGCTTCAAAGCAGATGAGCGAGGAGCTTGGACAGGTCAAGAGAGAATTGGATGAGAAAACCGAAGAACTTAAATTAAAGATAGGGTCTTTGGAATTTATTCAGGAAATTCTTTCGGCTCAACAGACAAAGGCGGATAATTCTGTACAACTGTATAAAAATATAAACTTCTTAGAGTCAGTTATACGTGGTCAGGTTCTTGATTGCTATGAAATGGCATGGGCGGAAAAAGGTATAAAAGTTGGAACTACCAATTACAATAAGAAGAAAGAGGATTTAATGTCAAGTTTTTTCCATTGGGCTGCTATGAAAAAGAAACATTGGCTTGATGGTAAGACTACGATTGCTTTTGTTGGTGAGTTCTCTGCTGGTAAGACTTCTATCGTGAATAGAATTCTTTCGCAAGACGATAAGACAATTCCTTTATTGCCTGTAAGTACGAAAGCTACGACTGCAATCCCAACATATATTGCAGGTGGTGTATCAACAGCTTATCGCTTTGTTACTCCAGATAATGTTGAGAAGAATTTGTCTGAATCCACATTCAAGAAAGTGTCAAAGGAGGTTCTTGATCAAGTAAAGGGAGTATCTTCGCTGATAAAGTACTTTGTGATGACTTATAAGAATCCTAACCTTGATGGCTTGAGTATATTGGATACTCCTGGCTTTAATTCTAACGATAGTGAGGATAAGGAACGAACAATTGAAGTTATCAATGAATGTGATGCTTTGTTCTGGGTTTTTGATGTTAATGCAGGAACTGTGAATCGCAGCTCTATATCACTAATCAAGGAAAAGCTTAATAAGCCTTTGTACGTAGTGATTAATAAGGTGGATACTAAGCCAAAGTCGGAGGTTGATAAGGTGGAAGCTCTGATAAGCAAGACATTGAAGGATGCTGGCTTAAAAGTGGAAAAATATATCCGCTTCTCGGCAAAGGCACCTTTGCAGGATATAATGGCGCCAATCAAGTCTGTTGGTTCTACATCTGAAAGTGACACTTTTGTAGATGATGTTCAAAACGATTTGGTAGGTTTGTTAAATAAATACGAAAGTATAGTTCAAGATGCTTCTCGCGAATATGACAGACATACTAAAACATACAACAAGCAGGTTGAAAATGTGAATACCTGTCTCTCTGCTATATGTGATAGTTGTATCGAAGCTGAAGATATCCCGCAATGGAAAGAGCATATTTTTTCTAAAGATAGATATGAAATGTCCGGAGATGAAGGAGAACGACTTATTGGTATTTTGTCGGATATTGCAGGTGAATAAACAGACGATCTTGTCTCAGCTTTTAACGGTTTACGGGAAATTCAAAGTGAAAGGGACGAAGCATATGCTTATTTAGATAGATGCAAGAATCAGTTTATTCAAGTACAAAAATGTCTTGAATCTTATAAAAAAGAAACAAAAAAGTTTAAGTAAATATGGAACAGAATCTTTTTGAAGAATTTCAAAATAAGAAGAATAAATTAAAGTCCTTGGCATTGAAAGCCAAGGACTTTGGATGGATTGATGAGAATCGTTGTAAAGAACTCATCGATAAATTGGAGAAAGATATTTTGACGATCGGTGTTATCGGTCAGATGAAGTGTGGTAAATCTACGTTCCTCAATTCTTTTGTTTTTGAGGATACGGTATTACCAGCTGCTACAACTCCTATGACTGCAGCTCTGTCTGTGATAACATACGGAGAACAGAAGAAGGTGGTTGCTGAGTTCTATACCAATGATGAGTGGGAAGAGCAGAAGGCTCAAGCTGCTCGTTCGTTGGATGATGTTGCTGGGGATACTATGGCTGAATCCAAAATAAAGGCAGCAAAAGAACTTGTATCTAAAGCTTCAAGACTCGGCTCTTATTTAAAAGATTGTTTAGGTAAGACAAGAGAGGATTCTTTCGATAATATAATAGAGTATGTAGGAGCAGATGGTAAATATGTTTCTATCACTAAATCTGTAAAGATTTACTATCCTAAAGAATATCTCAAGGGAGTTGAAATTGTAGATACTCCGGGATTTAACGACCCTATTGTTTCTCGCGAAGAGCGTACTAAAGAATTCCTTAAAAAGGCAGATGTCGTATTGATGATGCTTTATGCCGGCCGTCCGTTTGATGCGACTGACAGGGATATTATCTTCAAGAATGTTAGTCAATGTGGTATTGGTAAAGTACTCATTGGTATAAACAAGTATGATATACCGTATTGTAGTGAAGTAAATCCTGAGGATGAAGAGCAAATCAAGGATTATGTAAAGTCTGAGATTGCTAAGGCATGTCGTGAGTCAAATGACAATACGTTGTCTGATATTCTGAGTGAGGCAGAACCTATTCCTTTGTCGGCTGAAATGGCTTTGTTGTCAGAGTTGCCAATGTCAAAAGTGAACTCAGAAGAAGCTTTGAATTTTGCATGGAATCGTCATTGTTCGAATTTTGGTATAGGTTCACAGCCAGAAATGCGTAAGTGGAGCCATATCGATAATTTGGTCAACGCGATTCGCAATTTGATAGATAAGGAAAAGAGTCAAATTCTGTTTGCTAAGCCATTGAATGCTATATATGCGGCAGGTGGAAAGCTTAAGATGGACAATGAGGCTGCTCTCAATCAGAAAAAGGCAGAAATAACAATGCTGCAAAGTCCTGATGATGATTTGGAGGAAAGAGAGTACAATCTGTCAAAGGCTTGTAGACGTTTAGAGAAAAAAATGGGTTTTCTTGAAGAATCGCTGAATGATGACGTAAGAACTTTGGTGAATAATGGTGAAGACATTCTTGAGGACCTAGTGGATTCTGCTTGCAATAAAATGGAAAATGTTGTAGAGACAGATTTTAAACGCTTCACTAAAGTTGAATCGTTACAACCTAAATTCGATAAAATAACTTCGAATTTGGTTAATCGTGATATGAAGAGAAAGATGAAGAATCTACAAGATGAAGGTCGTCGCAAATTTATGTCATCAATTCAAGACTTTTTTACAGATGCTGAAGATATCTTATTAAAGTATCTTCCTGATATTGACACCCGAGATTTCATTAAAGAATTACAAGGAAAGATTAAACTTGATATGGATAATGTTTCTTTGTTCAGTAAAGAAGGTGAGGAGGTGACAGATGCTGGCTGGTTGGATATTATCGGTGGTATTCTTGGTAACTTCATTAATGGAATGAGCTTTGGTCTTGTTGGTGTGATAGGAAGAGCACTTACACATAACTCAACCAAGATAGACTTGTTGAATTTTATTAATAGCAAACGTGACAGTTTTGATTGTGGAGATTCATTGCAAGGTGCTTTTGCTAATAAGGATAAAATTATCAATACTATAAGACAAAAACTAATTGAAGGGATGTTAAATCCTCTCCAAGAAAAGGTTGAGGAAATCCGAAATGGTAAGGTAAACAAGGAGACAAAATTGGAGGAAGCCAAGGTTGCCTTAGACGGATTGCTTGAGAAGAAGAAAATATTGGAAGTACAGTTAGAAGAGGTGTCCTCTTTAAAGAATGCTATTTGATATAACTTAACACATAAGGGTCTGGCAGGAATACTCTCGTGTTGTTGTATATCGTATATTGTCAATACATTACCCCCATATTGCCTATGGATAAGATTTATATAAATATGTTGGCAAGATTGCGGACACGAATTTGTTGGAATGGACGTGGAGTGGCTTTGCACAGCGGAGTCTGCTCCTGTAAAATGCCCAAAGTGTGGCAGTTTTAATACCTATTCTTCTGGGCATTATTGTTTTATATGTGCAAGGAAGCATGCAAAGAATTCTTCCGACACATGTGGAAACGCAAGAAGAGCTAATAAACAGCTAAAGTACGAGATAATATGAAGTTGACAATAAGCTATGCCGAGCTGCAGGAATATGTGGCCAGCCACTTTCACAAGACGGTCAATGTAGGCTATGTGGATGAGAAAACCGTGTCTGTCTCTTTGCCCATCAAGGTGTTGGCCTTTACGAAGTCTGTGAGCATAAACGTCGGGGTGGAGAAGATAGAGGGCACCGACCTGTACTTGTCGTATGACGGCAAGATGGGTATCGACCTGCTTGTGTCGCCAGCCATCTCCTATGCCAAGCGGCTCGTGCCGGAGAAGGCTGGATGGGTGGAACAAAGGCCTGGCAACATCGTGAAACTGCGCCTTGGCGATCTCGACAAACTGCAGAAGGTGTTTGAAAAGGTGGTGCTGAGGGCTATCCGCTTTGCTCCGGAGAGCATCGAGGCGGAAATCGCTTTGCTGTAGCGGCCAGGCGCTGATAGCGAAACATTGGTGTGGCGGGGGGCAGAAGTCCTCCGCCATTTTTGCTGCTGACGCCCAGTGGCGGGCTCATGCTGTTTGCCCGCCCGCTGATCATCATCTTTTCATTTCTTCTTCCGCTGCTTTCCCAATACGCGCCGCGGTCGTTGTATGAGAGCCGCGTGTTGCCCGCCTGCGGCGGCAAAGGCGAACGCTCCATCATGTCATCATGCCGTAATGTCATCATGCCGTTAAGGATTGTGGAATTGGCGTAAGTGTATCAGTCGATACGCTATTCTCAGTACCACTTTTTGTACCTCCCGCCTGGTACTGGAGTTTCACTTACCTGGTACTGGAGTGTTAGTGTGCTTGGACTATAGTGTCACTTGCGTTCTACTGTATAGGTACTCAGCATACTTTTCTTTTCTACCATTTTGTAGGGATTGTTTAGCAAGGTCTTGTCAAAGAAGCAAACTTGGATTGAGAGATATATTCAACTCAGCATCGTTAGGTATATTGAAATCCAATGATGCCTTTGTAAAGCTCACACAAGTGGAGCATGAGGAGGACGGAGATTACTATCCATTTGCTACTTCATTTCCCGCAGATTTTCCAATGCGTATAGCGGAATGATGGTTATATGGCGCTCGGCATTGTCTGCTTGCGGGTCGGTGTAGGTGAATTCTCCGAAATTTTCAAATGAACAACGGATAGCTTCTGTAAGGCGTTTCTCTCTCATGAATTGCCATAGGCTCTTCATGCCACCCTGTGTGCCTGATTTTATTTCTATAGGTGTGACTTTGAGATGAAATGTGTCAAGATAGTCTATCTCGGCTATACTATTCCCACTTTTCTCCCAATAGAACATCTTTTGTCGCTGCACACATGGTTTGTTGCGCAAGAGTTCAAGGCCTGCCACCATCTCAACCAAGCCCCCCTTGTTGACAAGATCTTGTGGACTGCCAGTCATGATTAGCTCCACAAGGTGCTGCGCAAGATTTCCTTCAAGTTGCAAAACAGAAAGAAGAAGTCCAGAGTCAAGCAACAGAATCTTCATGTTTTTCTCGTTCGCTTCTGCATCAAGCGGAATGCCATTCCCCGAGGTGGCGATGACGGGAACGACGAGGCCGGCAAGTGTCAGAAGTCGGACTGCTTCTCTGATTTGTGAACTTCTGTAGTCCGCGGAAATCTGCTTGAATGTGATTTTTTCTCCTGGCTGATGGCAGATGCCGTGCAGCGTTGTCCTTAGCAGGTCAGGAGAGACTCTTTTCTTGTATTTGCTAAAGTCGTCCTCGTATGTCAAGATAATATCTTCTTGTATATGACTACATTGGTTGAAGTTGTGTGTCTTCTCATGTGCACAATTTAAGCAAAAGCAACTGAAAGTGAAGATGAGAG
>ULQE01018313.1_pt1 | contig 12707 bp, 8 predicted proteins | sample 1954171 | NCBI WGS metagenome assembly ULQE01 (sample SAMEA4835647, study PRJEB28245) | human gut metagenome | biome: gut microbiome; material: fecal sample | place: Denmark | collected 2008
TTTTGGAAATGCAAACGAAAACCAAAAACTTGCAATAAGTACCGCCGACGGTCCTGTTTTAATCACCGCTGGACCTGGGACAGGCAAAACTTACACACTCGTCCAGCGCGCTATTTATCTCATTACCGAATGTAATGTTGCACCCGAAAGCATTTTTATAGCTACTTTTACCGAAAAAGCCGCTAAAGAACTTATCACCAGAATCACCAACGAACTTGCGGCTAAAAATATACCGGCAAATATCAACGAAATGTATATCGGTACGTTTCATTCTATCTGCCTGCGTCTGTTAAAAGAAAATATGGAATACACACGCCTGCATAAAAATTACCGGCTGCTTGATGATTTTGACCAAAAGTACATGGTCTTTCAAAATATCAATAAGTTCCATAATATACCGGGTTTTGAAAATGTAATAGATATAAATGGCAGCTGGAATCAGTCAGAACGTATTTGTAATTATGTAAACAACCTTTCCGAAGAACTTGTTGCCGCAGAAACATTGATAACAGACAACGACCCAGACATAAAGACGCTGGGACTAATTTTAAAAACCTACAAAGAAATACTTGAAGAAAATAATTTTATGGATTTTCCTTCAATTCAGGTAGAAACTTATCAGCTTTTAACCAATAACCCTGCCGTTATTGAAAAACTACAAGCGCAAATAACGCACCTGATGATTGACGAATATCAGGATACCAACTATATACAGGAACAGTTTGTTTTTTTACTGGCAGGCAGCAAGCAAAACATCTGCGTTGTCGGTGATGATGACCAGGGTCTGTACCGTTTCCGCGGCGCAACCATCCGCAACATTCTGGAATTTCCTCAAAAATTTACGCCCGGCAAATGCCAGGTTATTAAGCTTGTTACCAATTACCGCTCCAACAGCAATATTGTAGATTTTTACAACAAATGGATGATTACCACGGAAGGAAAGTCGTTTTCTTTCGACTGGGACAAGTTCCGCTATTTTAAGCAGATAGAGCCGCACTCCAAAAGCAGTTTGCAAAGCCCGACAGTTGTTAAACTTACCGCGCTTGATGACATAGACGAATGGCACGAAAACATTTTGCGCTTTATTACTGATTTAAAAGAAAGCGGCAAACTTACGGATTATAACCAGATTGCCTTTTTATTTAATTCCGTAAAGCACGAGCGCGTTACAGCACTTGCAAACTTTTTGGAAAAGAATCATATCAACGTATATTCTCCGCGTTCGGATATGTATTTTAAACGCTTTGAAATACGCCTTGCCATTGGCTGTTTAATGCTTATGTTTCCGCAATATGTAAAAGGTTTTGAAAGCGGTGCTTATAAATTTTTAAAACCGCACCACATAGATTATTTCCGCAGCTGTATTATTTTGGCAAACGAAACTGCAACCAAGCCAGAAAATAAAGATTTATTAAAATTTATTCAAAACCGCGGCAAAACACATTTTAATTTACAGGGCACTACCAATTATGATTACTCCGGTTTACTCTATCAGTTATTTGCATATCAGCCGTTCGCACAATTTCTTGATTCCGATATGGACTCCGGCGTTATTGATATCCGTCCTGCCCGTAATCTTGCTATGCTTACGCAGATTACCGCCAAATTTGAATATCTGCATAACATTGATGTTTTAACTTCCAAGTACCTTGAAAAAAATACAGAGTTGTTTTTTAACCTCTACCTTAAACTGCTTTATGACGGCGGCATTGCTGAATATGAGGACGATTCTGAATACGCTCCCAGCGGCTGCGTTTCGTTTTTAACTATTCATCAATCCAAAGGCATGGAGTTTCCGATAGTTATTGTAGATTCCCTGCAAAACTATCCGCGCAGCCGTAATAATGATTTGATTTCTAAAATAGAAACAAAATATTTTAAACGCCCGGCTTTTGAGCCGCACGAACTGATGAAGTTTTTTGATTTTTGGCGTTTATATTACACAGCATTTTCCCGTGCACAGGATTTGCTTATTTTAACCTGCAACGAAAATAACCGTACGCCAAGCAAATACTTTAGGGAAGTTTATAACGAACTGCCATCTATAAATAAAGGCTGTTTAAATATATCCGAATTTAATTTTAAAGAAGTAAAAGATGTCAATATTAAAAAGACCTTTTCTTTTACCTCTCATATTACAGTTTATGAAACCTGCTCCCGGCAGTACAAATTTTATAAAGAGCTTGAATTTATGCCTGTCCGTGCAGGTGCAATGCTGTTCGGTACACTTGTGCACCAAACTATTGAAGATATACACAAAGCTGCACTCAGACACGAAGAAAACAGTATAACTCCACAAAATATTATCGAATGGTTCAACAGCAATTACACAGCGCTTACAAAAACAGAACATTCCTATCTTGCAAAAGCGCAGAAAAATACTGCCCTTAAACAGGTTTTACGCTATGCAGAGCGGCAGCATGGCAACTGGCAGGCCATACAACAGGCCGAAGTAGATGTAAGTTTGGTAAAGCCTGATTACATCATCGAGGGCAAAATAGACCTTATTAAAGGCGAAAACGATACGATAGAAATTGTCGATTTTAAATCAGAACACAAGCCGGATATGGAAAAAGCCTGCGAACTGTTAGAAAAATACCGCCGCCAGCTGCATGTTTACGCCTACCTTGTGGAAGAACGCACCGGCAAAAAGGTAAGTAAAATGCACCTTTATTACACCGGCGAAGAAAACGGCGTGCCAACCGTTACTTTTCCATATACCAAAACTGCTGTTGAAGGTACTATAGCAGCTTTTGACGATACTGTACATAAAATTATAAACAAAAAGTTTAATAAATGTACAAACGACGCTAATATCTGCCGCAACTGCGACTTCCGTTTTTACTGCGGCAACAAATAAAGTATAAATCACAGCATTAAACGCAGGAGGAATAATAACTATGGAGAATGAACCCATTATTTTTGAACTTGAAGAAATTGGCTTAACTAAAGGCTTTCCAGAATTAAGATGGACTGGCAAACGCCCCTACCGTAGTACGCAGTATTACCCGGCGCAACTGCGCGAAACTTACGGCGAAGCGCAAAACGGTTGGATGAATAAAATTTATTGGGGTGATAATCTCCAGGTTATGAGCCACCTGCTTAAAGAATTTCGCGGTAAAATAGATTTAATTTATATTGACCCGCCATTTGACAGCAAAGCTGATTATAAAAAGAAAATAAAGTTAAAAAATAAAACTATACAAAACGATTCCTCAGGGTTCGAAGAAAAGCAGTATAGTGACATTTGGACCAATGATGAATATTTACAATTTATGTATGAACGTCTAATAATAATGAAAAAATTATTGTCAGAAAAAGGTTGTATATATTTGCATTGCGATTGGCATAAAGTACATTATTTAAGATGTATTATGGATCAAATTTTTGGCAGTATAAATTTTAGAAACGAAATAATTTGGTGGTATTTATGGGGAGGACGAGGAAAAACTCAATGGAATAGTAAACACGACTCCATATTATATTATAGTAATTCCTCTAATTGGACTTTCAATTATATGGAGGTTTTAGATGATCATAATCTTATGAATGAAAATTCTAAAAACAGACTAAACTATGCAGGAGCTTTGGTAACAACCAAAAGTTCTTCTTCTGAAATACCTGAAGATAAAGTATTACCATCAGATACATGGTATATAGCCACTATAAATGCTATGGCTAAAGAAAAAGAAAATTATCCTACTCAAAAGCCAGAAGCATTGCTTGAACGTATTATTAAAGCATCTTCCAATCCCGGCGACATAGTTTTTGACTGCTTTATGGGCAGCGGCACTACGCAGGCAGTAGCTATGAAGCTTGGCCGCCGTTTTATCGGTGCGGATATCAACCTCGGCGCAGTGCAAACCACTACCAAACGTCTGTTATCAGTCGCTAAAGATTTGCAGAAAGCGCAAAATAACCTTGTTGAAAATGAACCTGTTAAGTATACGGGTTTTGAAGTTTACAACGTAAATAACTACGATTTCTTCCGCAATCCGCTGGAAGCGCGCGACCTTTTAATACAGGCACTGGAGATACAGCCCTTTCCGCAAGGCGAAGTTTGGGACGGCGAGCTTGACGGGCGTATGGTAAAAATAATGCCGGTTAACCGCATTGCCACCAAAGCCGATTTAAAAGAATTAACCGTGAACCTGCCCTATAAAACTTACGAAAAACGTAAACAGGAGAGCCCCAACGAAGCGGTAGAAAAAATTACCATTGTCTGCATGGGCCACGAACCGGATTTAAAAGGCGCGTTGGAACAGGAACTTACCGACTACAAAATAGATGTGCAGATTATGGATATTCTGCGCGATAAAACAGATTTACAGCTAAAACGCGAAGCCGAAGCGGAGATTGTACGCGAAGGCGGTAAACTTATAATACGCTCTTTCTACCCTATGAACTTAATGCAGAAGCTTTCGCTGCAAAAGGATTACGTGGAAGATTGGCGACAACTGACGGACTCCGTAATAATTGACTGGAACTACGACGGCGTTGTTATGCAACCTGCCGTAATAGATATTCCCGAAAAGAACCAGTTAGTTAAAGGCATTTACGATATTCCCGAAAACGCGGGCACGATTAAAGTTAAAATTACCGATTTGCTCTCCGAATCGCTGGAAACGGAGGTGCGTTAAATGCCTAAAAAAGTAGCAGCTTATGATTCCGCCCTGTCGTTTAATACGCAGCTTTGGTATTACTATACGGTAAACCGCAGCAAAATACGCTCGCGCTATAACAGCCTTACCAAAAAGTTTTTGGCTTATAACGATAAAGAAATAAACCCCAACGCCTTTTTGCGCAAACCACAGTTTGAAGCGCTGGAAATGTATGTGTTTATTAAAGAATTTATGAATAACGCGCAGGTTTATCAAATGTTTGATGACTGGCGCAATAAACGCAACAATTTTTCAGAAGCGTCGTACTATAAATTAGACAGGCATAACGAAATGGTTTTGTTTGACGCGCCTGCCGCCGAACAGACTGATAAGCTTTTTAAGCAAATGAAAAAGTATCAGGAAGCCTACCCTAATTATATCTATGCTTTAACCATGGGGCTTGGCAAAACCATACTGATGGCAACCTGTATTTTTTACGAATTTCTGCTTGCCAAAAAATACCCTAAAGACAACCGCTTCTGTCATAACGCGCTTGTTTTTGCTCCTGATAAAACTGTACTTAATTCCCTGCGCGAAATTATGGACTTTGATAAAACAAAGGTAGTGCCGCCGGAATACGCCAATGTTTTGAATTCTAACATCAACTTTCACTTTTTAAGCGATACCGGCACCACCCTGCAAACAATGGACGGCTCTGATTTTAATATAATCATCTCCAACACGCAAAAAATAATCGTTAAGAAAAAACGTACGGAAGAAAAACCGGCGCAGGCGCTTTTTAACGACTCATCTTCCCTGCTTTCAGCAATTTACGGCACTGATGCAGATGACGATGCCTGGGACGATACAACGCTGATGGAAAACCAGCGCTTTAAAAAGCTGTGCCGGCTTCCGCAGCTTGGTGTATATGTAGATGAAGCCCATCATCTTTTCGGTGCAGATTTAGAAAAAGCCATCCGCAGCGACAATAATAAAAAAACAAGCCTGCGCGATACTATCAACCTGCTTGCAGAAAATACTTCTATTGTAGCGTGCTACAACTACACCGGCACGCCTTACGTAAAACAACAGATACTGCCGGAAGTAGTATACGCCTACGGACTGAAAGAATCTATTTGGAACGGTTATTTAAAAGACGCAGAACCATCTTTTTACAAAAACGTAAAAACCGAAGAATTTTTAAAAATTGCCGTAACGCAGTTTTGGCAAAAATACGGCGGCAAAACCTACGAAGGTTTGAACCCCAAACTTGCCATTTACGCCGCAACGATAGACGAAGCCGCAAACGAAGTACGCCCTGCCTTAGAAAAAATACTGGCAGATTTGAGAATTTCTACAAATTCCATTTTATTTAACGTTGGCGACAGCAAATATACCAAAGAAGAAGATATTAAAAACTTTAACGATTTAGATAAACCACAAAGTACCGGCAACGAAAAACAGTTTATAATCCTTGTCGAAAAAGGCAAAGAGGGCTGGAACTGCCGTTCGCTCTTTGGCGTGGCGCTGTTCCGCAGCCCAAAATCAAAAGTTTTTGTTTTGCAGGCAACTATGCGCTGCCTGCGTTCCATAACAGACGAAAAACAAACGGCAAGCATCTTTTTATCTAAAGAAAACTATAAAACCTTAAACGACGAACTTAATAAAAACTTTAACGTAACTATCGAGGATATAAAAACCCCCTCTAAAGATAACCGCCAAAAATATCAGGTTCGCGTTTTGCCGCCGCCGCGTAAAATTACCCTTAAACGTGTATGGCACGAATACAGCCTGCGTAAAAAGGACTACGCCGCCCCTGTTGATTTTGAGCTTGCCAATACCGATTTAACAAAATACGCCAGCGTAATGTACACGCGTAGCAGCATTGCCGACGATGCTACGTTAAAAGAAAAAAATATCGATGATGCTCAAAATAATATTAAGTACAGCGTCTATCTGCTTACGGCAGAAATTGCCCGTTACCTTAATATATCGTGCATACTCGTCAATAAAATTTTAAACGAATCGGTTGACGGCACAGAGCAGATTTTACAAACGGTAAACAAGTATAACAAAGTTCTTGATGATATCATCATCCCCAAAATCTTTAACACGCTTTTTGAAGTGATAACAACACGCAAAAGCGAAGATAAAGAAGTTGTACTTTTGCACAAGCCTAAAAACGCCGGTTATTACGAATTTTCTGCCGACCCAGACCTTGTGGTTAAAAATGTTGATTCGTGTTATACAGCTGAACAGGTTAAAAAAAGTTTCCACGCCGATACTTACTGCTTCGACTCACTTCCCGAAAAAGAATGCTTTAGGCAGTACATAAAAAGCGATAAAGTTGTGGAAGTTTATTTTACCGGTATGTTTACTTCTAATCAGGGTGATTTATCTGTTTGGTATTATGACCCTGAATCTGAACGTATAAGACAATACTACCCTGATTTCTTGGCCAAAATGACGGACGGAACATATCAGCTGATAGAAGTTAAAGGTGATAACAAAATTGACGATACCGTAGTACAAGCAAAGAAAGCCGCAGCCGAAGAAATGGCGCACGAAAGCGGCATAGATTATATTATGTATGCCGGAAGCGATATAATTAAAACCAATATTATTTAAATAACTCAAATACGCAGTTAACTCTTAAAATCTAACATTTCTCTTTTCTGCACATAAAATACCATATTTATGTGCAGTTCTTTTTGCTTATCTGCATATAATCTGCTAAAATATATGCAGATAATTCTTTTTAAGGCGGTTTTATTATGCATAAATTTGATTACAGTTTTTTAGCCGACGGACTTTTGCCTGCTAATCTTGTTAATTTAACGGCTAATATCGCTTCGCTGTCAGTAAAATCTGCGGTACGCAAAGCAGATTTTAAAAATGTATTTGCAAGTTTGGAAGGTATTGCAAAAGTACAGTCAGTTAAAAGCTCCAATGCAATAGAAGGTATTATTACCAGCGATGAGCGCATTGCCGCTATAGTACATCATAACAGCGCACCACTGAACCACGATGAAGCCGAAATTGCAGGCTACCGCGATGCGCTGAATGAAATTCATCTGCATTACAATGAAATACCTTTTTCTGTAAGCAGCATTTTGCGCCTGCATAGCATACTGTTTGCCTATACCGGTAGCGATTTTGCAGGCAAATTTAAAACAGAAGATAATGTAATTTTAGAAATTGACGCGAAAGGAAACAGGCAAATACGCTTCCGCCCTACGCCTGCCGCGCACACTGAAGCAACTATGGAACAGCTTGTACTTGCTTATATGGAAGCACGCGATAACGCGAACATCAATCAATTGCTTTTAATTCCCTGCGTTATTTTGGACTTTCTTTGTATACACCCTTTCCGGGACGGCAATGGGCGTATGTCACGTCTGCTTTCGCTGCTGCTGCTTTATAAAGCAGGCAACGATATTGGCAAGTACATTTCGTTTGAAGAACAGATAAATAATGCAAAACTTTTTTACTATGACGCGCTGAAAGAATCTTCTCAAGGCTGGGAAGATAACAAAAACAATTATTTTATATTTATGCAGAATTTTTTAGGAACTTTATATATGTGTTATCAGGAACTTAATAAGCGTTTTGCTGTTATTAACAGTAATCGGGTTACCAAAAAAGCACGTATTGAAGCCACTGTTTTAAATTCATTAACACCAATTTCCAAATCCGAAATTTGTAATATTTTGCCGGATATAAGCCCTACAACAGTAGAAGCTGTTTTGGGGAGCATGGTAAAAAATGGCAGTATTAAACGCCTTGGCAACGGGCGCTCCAGCCGTTACATAAGCAAACAATAAGCCCGTCAGCGCCAAACAACCCTCCTGCACCTGCTGTACAAGAGGGTTGTTTTTATTTTACCGTATTTATTTCTGCAATATTTTGCGCGCTATGTCTTCGGTAACAACAAGGTGCGTTACAAGGCCTGTGCGCAGTGCGCCAAGCACGGCTTTACTGCCTGCCGTAAGGCCTATGGCAACAACTTTGGGCAGCTGCCCCAGTGTTTTCAGCGGCACGCGCACGGCAAAATCGCCTGCGCCGCTGATAAATTCGCCGCGTACATTAAAATAGTACGAAAGCAAACTGCCAACAGCCTGCTGACGCTCCAGCGCGTCTTCAAAACGCGGCGCCGTCGCTTCATCGGGCACACCGGGGTAAGCGCGTATTTCCACAAGCGCCGCCGTGGTATCCTGCCACAGCGACAAAGCCTGACGGTAATCCGGCGTATCTTCCATGGCGTCGCGCGCTTCGCGGCTGCCCGGAAAAGCCTCTGCCTCAAGGCGGAAAGCCTCTCTTGTGCCGCCGGCAAGCAGCAGCGCCAGTTCGTTAACACGGTAACCGCGGTTTGGTATGGCGGTTCTGCCAATCAGCGGAAATATTTTGCCGCTGCCTTTAAGCCCTCCGGCAGAAGCCATTTTGCCCGCAATTTCGCCAAGCGTATAGCCCCAGCCAAGGCCTATGTTTTTTTCGTAGCGCAGTTCGCCCGCCAGATATTCCGAAGTTTCACGCAAGAGCGTTTCGCGCTGTGCCTGCGGCAGTACAATGCCGCCTTTAATGCCGAAGCGCTGCTGTAAAAGTTTTAAAAGTTCTGCATCGCCTGCAACAGGTGGACGGATTTCAATGTGTACAATGCCTGCTTCGCGTGCGTGCGCCAGCATTTTGCTTACCTGCGGGCGCGACACTCCTATTTTAGCAGCTACCTGGGCCTGCGTCAGCCCGTCTTCGTAATAAAGGCGCGCTGCCTGCACCAGCCCGGCAAGTTCCTTATCCGTAAGCAATTATTTTACTTCCATTAATTCCATTAAAATGCCGTCCTTCATAATAAAGGCGATGCGGGTATTTTCGTCGGCCATCCACGGTTCTACAACCACGCGGTTAGCTTTAAGCTGCTCGTCCATGTCGTCTACCTGGTAGGCAACATGCACAAGGGTCTGCAGCTCCTGCGGCAGCGGGGTGTCTTTTTCAAAGCGCAGGTATTCAATGCCGAATTCATTGGTTTCCGGCGGAACGATATGGGTTTTAATGCCTTCGGCATATACGCTGCCTTCCATTACTTTATCGGTAGGCACGCCAACGTGCATAAATTTTTTCATCGGTTATTCCTCCTTCATCAGCTCGTAAGCTTTATAGGCTTCTTCCGGTTTGGCATTTTCGTGGATAACCATGCGGATGGCTTTAAGCATTGCCACAGGGTTTTCGGCCTGCAGTACGTTGCGGCCCATATCCACACCGGCAGCGCCTTCGCTGATGGCACGGTACGCCATTTTAAGAGCGTCAAGTTCGGGTATTTTTTTGCCGCCCGCAATAACGATAGGCACGGGGCAGGCTGCGGTAATCTGCTCGAAGTTTTCGCAGTAGTAGGTTTTAATCATGTGCGCGCCAAGTTCCGCAAGCAGGCGTGTTGCCAGTGCAAAATAGCGCGTAGTGCGTTCCATTTCCTTGCCAACGGCCACAACGCCAAGTACGGGGATGCCGTAACGCTCACCGGCATCAACGGTGCGCACTAAATTTTCCAGCGAACCGAGCTCGCCGTCAGCGCCAACAAAGCACTGTACTGCCATGCAGGAAGCATTTATGCGGATAGCGTCCTCAATGCCGACACCGATAACGCCATGGCTCATATCGTCTTTCAAAACGGAGGTATCAGCCGTGCAGCGCAGGGCAATGGCCTTGCGGCAGTCGGGCGGAATGCAGGCACGCAGCGCGCCGCGGGTTGCCATCAGGCAATCGGCATATTCCATAAGGGGCGGAATTGCCAAATCGAGCCTTTCCAGCCCTGCCGTGCTGCCCATAATGTAGCCGTGGTCAAATGCCAGCATAATGGTGCGGCCGTCTTCCGCAAAAATATGCGAAAGCCTTGTTTTCATGCCCCATTCGGCGTGGCCCAGCCCTTTTACATGAAAAGTCTGCGCAGGCGGCTTAATGCCGATGCCGTAATCTTTTGCTATGATATTGCCTTCTTTATCTGCCATAGTAATTCACCTTAGTTTCTGTAATACGGAGTGCGGCACGGAGCATTCCATAAAGCGGTCAGTTCGTCGTCCATGCGAGCAATGAACATCTGGAAGCCTGCGGTTTCCTGTACGGTTAAAAGTTCGCCTACATGGCTTGCCACAACTTCAATGCCTTTTTCGGCAAGGTATTTATGGCATTTGCGGAATACAATCAGCTGTTCCATTAAGGTGGTTGCGCCGCTGCCGTTAATAATAACCATTAATTTTTCGCCACTCTTAACGTCAAGGTCTTTCAAAAGCGCGTCCATCATAATAACGGCGGTTTCGTCCGCAGATTTCAGCGGCATGCTGCCGCCGCCGCCTTCGCCGTGCTGGCCCATGCCAACTTCCATCATGCCGTCTTCAATATGGGCAATTTCCATGCCGGTTGCCGGATGAGTTGCGCCTACGCAGGCAACGGCAATGGTTGCCATGTTATCGGCAAAGCGCTGTGCGATTTCGGCAACTTCTTCAAGGGATTTGCCCTGTGCTGCAGCAGCACCGGCAATTTTATAAAGGGGAATGCAGCCAACCAGACCGCGGCGGTCATCCGCATTGGAGCGCGGTGCGTTGGCAACGTCTTCCTGGGTAACAACTTTGGCAACTTTAATGCCGAGTTTTTTAACCTGTTTCATAGTCAGGTTGCCGGTAAGCATATCGCCGGCATGGTTTAATACAACAAACAGTACGCCGTGGCCTTTATCTGCCATTTTAATGGCTTCAACGCAGGACTGCGGGCCGGGGGCTGCAAAAATATTGCCTGCTACGGAAATATCAATCATGCCTTCGCCTACAAAACCGCTGATGGCAGGTTCATGGCCGGTGCCGCCAAGGGTAACGATAGTTACGCGGTCTGCGTCTTTTAATTTTTTATTAACTACAAGGTTGCCGTCTTCCAAAGATACAATGTCGGGATTGCTCAGGGCAAGGCCTTCCAAAAGCTCCGATGTTAAATTTTCAGGGTCATTGATAAATTTTTTCATTGTTTACAACCTCCATTAGTGCGTAATTTATTTTTAAAAAGCCGCCGCTTTTTAAAAAACTATGCTCTTGCGCCTTTGGCAAGCCCGGCAAAGAAAATTGCCATGGATACGGCGCCCGGGTCTTTATGGCCGAGGCTGCGCTCGCCTACGTTTTTAGCACGCCCGAATTTTGCCACCATATCTGCCGTTGCGTCGGCGCCTTTTTTGGCAGCTTCTGCCGCAGCGTCCAGAAGCGCTTCAATGCTGCCTTCGGTTTCGGCAATGGCGCTTACAGCAGGATAAAAAGCATCAACCAGAGTTTTGTCGCCCACTTTGGCTTTGCTTACATTCATAAAATCTTCTTTAGCCTGCGCAAACATACGCTTAAACTCAATTTCCGTCAGTTCCTGCTGGTCGTCAATGCCGTCTGCCATGCCGGCGAAAATTGTGCCCCAAAGCGGGCCGCTGCTGCCTGCGTTAACGCCCATAAACGCGTCGCCAATGCCTTCCAGGAGAAGGTTCATGGTGGCAATGGTAGTATCGTCACTGTGCGATTTTAAAATATCGGCAATATGCCCGATGGCAATGCCGTGGTCGCCGTCACCGGCAACGCTGTCCAGCTCGCACAAATACTGAACGTTGTCTTTCAGGTCAACTGCTGCGGTGTGCAGCATTTTTCTCAATACCGGTAAAGTTAATACGTACATTACATCCACCTCACTATTATGATAATTTAATTTTAACATTTGTCAGAACATTTGTAAAATAGTTTTCAGATAATTTAAAGGGTTGTTTTTTCTTTTTTGGCGTATCATCTTTGCAGTCAAGTTTTATATTTTTTATTTATTTTCTCCTTTCATGGTCATTCTTTATAACCAAAGAACAACCATGAGTAAAAAAGTGAATATAAAATAATAGGCGTATATGCAACGACGCAAATTAAATCAAAAAATAACAAAGAATCAACACTACCTTGTTTTGAACTGTTCTCAAAAGTAGCCAAAAAACTTTTTATTGGCAGTTTATTTATAACTAAGTATTCAGAAGAATTCAAAACTAAAGCAATACAAAAGGATAAGAAAATTATCTGGATAATGCCGTAATGGAAAATTTCTTTGGGCTGCTGA
>ULQE01038999.1_pt1 | contig 12609 bp, 10 predicted proteins | sample 1954171 | NCBI WGS metagenome assembly ULQE01 (sample SAMEA4835647, study PRJEB28245) | human gut metagenome | biome: gut microbiome; material: fecal sample | place: Denmark | collected 2008
TGGCTTTGTGCCAGTCATGAGTAATCATGATGCCGGCGTGGCGGAACTGGCAGACGCACAGGACTTAAAATCCTGCGAGGGTTAAACTTCGTACCGGTTCGATTCCGGTCGCCGGCAGTATCGGGAACAGTTTTTAACTGTTCCCGATTTTGCGTTATACGGACGTATTTGCAGCGTTGGTTTATATCAGGATATAGAAATCCTGTCATAAACCGGCGCTTCTTTTGCATATAATACAAAGCAAAGGAGTGAAAACATGTCTGCATATCATCGGTTAATATCATATATCTATGCATACGAGGGCGGAATCAAAGGGAAAAATACGGGATTTGCGAAATTGGAGACGCGGGGAACTTCCTGTCGGATTCAGGTCAGCGTCCGCCGTGTCTTTGCGGGCGGCAGCCCGATCGGCGTATACCTTCTGGCAGGGCAGGAGGAGATCCGTATCGGCACCCTGTTTGTCCGTGGCGGAAATGGGGAGTTCCGTGCCGTCGTCAATTGTGAAAATATTGAAGGAAGCGGCTGCAATATGGAAGAGTGCTGTGGTCTGACTCTTCATGAGACGGACAGCGCATGGCGTGCCTATACGACGATCTGGGAAGATGCTGTCGCGCATGCGGCAGAGGTTGAGCTGGCGGATGTGACTGCTGAGAAAGTGCGGGAGCAGGAAGCGGAGAAGGAAGAGGCAACGCGGAAACTGGCAGAGAATGTATCTGGGGAAGTGAACAGCGCGTCTGTAGGGAAAGAAAAATTGGATGAGGCGTCAGAACTTACCCGGTCGGGAGAAATGGAGAGTCAGGACACATCCACGGAGACAGAGAAGAAAGAAGCTGTGAATATAAACGAAACGGACTTCGGAATCAGCCAGCCCCAGCCAGAAAAGCTGGAGGATTCAAACCTGGAGATTTTCGAGGACACGGAAACCATGGAAGCGGTTCCAGATATCTCAGAAACATCCGATCATCAAGAGGCAGAAGTTGTTCAGGAAGCGCAAACGGAAACACCGCAAGAAAGTTCTCAGGAATCCAATCAGGAAGTGCAAACGGAGACACTGAAGGAAAGTTTTCAGGAATCCTATCAGGAAGCACAGACAGAAGCACGGCGGAAAGATTCTCAAGAATCCACCCGGGAAGTCCGGAAAGAGGCGCTTCCAGATTCTCCACCAGACCATCAAGAAGCATTTCAGCCAGGCTCTCAAAATCAAAAACAACCGCAACCAGATTCTTCCAAGGAATCTCCCAAAGAAGATCCCGCCGAGACTCTCTGGGACCGCCTGCGCGTTACCTATCCGAAAGTAACCGCCTTCGAATGCGCCGACGGCTGCGAGATTCTGGTAATCAAACCGCAGGATATCGGGCTTCTGCCGCGGGAAAACTGGGTGTATGGAAATAACAGCTTTCTTCTGCACGGTTACTACAACTACCGATATCTGATTCTGGCGAGACTGGGGAAACCCGGCGAACGGGGGCGCTACATTCTGGGCGTGCCGGGACATTATGGAAACAATGAAAAATATATGGCGGCGATGTTCGGCTTTGACCGCTTTGTCCGTTCCACCCGCCAGCCGCCGCGCGACAGCCGGTTTGGGTATTGGTATACGGATTTGAATTTTACATAAAAGCCGGTCGCTCCTTTTAGAGAACACTTGACAAAGGATAGCTTTTCTGGGTAGGATGGACACGGGTCAAATGCTTTCAGGTGTTTGGTTGGTAGCGGATCAAACTTGTCGGGAAACTGGGATAAGGATGTCTGTTGTTGGAAGCGGATGAATTTGAACGGAGGAAAAAACGGTGGCAGCAAAATTGACACGGGAAGAGAAATATATGAAAGCGGCGATCCGCGAGGCGAAGAAAGCCTGGGCGCTCGGAGAAGTGCCGATCGGCTGCGTGATCGTGTATGAGGACAAAGTCATCGGCAGGGGTTACAACCGCCGGATGGTCGATCATAGCGCGCTGGCACATGCGGAGATCGCGGCAATCAAAAAAGCGTGCAAGCGCATGGGCGACTGGCGCCTGGAAGAATGTGAGCTGTACGTGACGCTGGAACCGTGCCCGATGTGCGCAGGGGCGATCGTGCAGGCGCGGATTCCAAAAGTTTACATCGGTTCCATGAACCCGAAAGCCGGCTGCGCCGGTTCGGTACTGAATCTTCTGGATGAAAAAGGATTCAATCATCAGGTGGAGACAGAAGAAGGACTTTTGGGCGAGGAATGTTCGATGATGTTGAAAGAATTTTTCAAAGAATTGCGTGAAAAGAGAAAAAAGAAGAAAGAAGAAAAAGCTGGTGAATGATTTCCACCAGCTTTTTGCATTCCATATTTCCCATTCAAACCGAAAAATACAGTCCTTATTTGATTACGTGGATCCAGCCCTCCGGAGCTTTGATGTGACCCATCTGGATGCCGGTCAGTGTCTCGTAGAGTTTCTGGGTAACCGGACCCATCTTCTCCATACCTGCCGGGAAGCAGATTTCCTTGCCGTGGTCAACGATCTTGCCAACCGGGGAGATAACAGCTGCGGTACCGCACAGGCCGCACTCTGCGAAATCTTTTACTTCGTCTAAGTATACTTCACGCTCTTCGGTCTCCATGCCAAGGTAATCTCTTGCAACCTGCAGGATAGAACGGCGTGTGATAGACGGAAGGATGCTGTTGGACTTCGGAGTTACCAGCTTGCCGTCTTTGGTGATAAAGATAACGTTTGCGCCGCCGGTCTCCTCGATCTTGGTACGTGTCTGCGGATCCAGGTAGATGTTCTCATCGAAACCGTTCTTATGAGCATCGACGATCGCATGCAGGCTCATCGCGTAGTTTAATCCGGCTTTGATGTGACCGGTTCCGTGAGGTGCTGCACGGTCGAAATCGCTGACGCGGATGGTGATCGGTTTAGCGCCGCCCTTGAAGTACGGGCCAACCGGTGTACAGAATACACGGAACTGATAGATGTTTGCCGGTTTAACGCCGATAATGGAATCATAACCGAACATATACGGGCGGATGTACAGGGTTGCACCGGAACCATACGGCGGTACGAATGCTGCGTTGGCTTCTACTACTTTTGTGATGGCGTCTACGAAGCGCTCCTTCGGGAATGGCGGCATTTCAAGACCTTTTGCGGAATTCTCCATACGCTCGCCGTTTAAGTCAGGACGGAACGTAACGATATGGCCGTCCTCGGTCGTATACGCTTTCAGACCCTCGAAGCAAGTCTGTGCATACTGCAGAACACAGGCACATTCATTCAAGGTAATATTCGGGTCGGAGGTAAGGGCGCCTTCGTCCCAGGAACCATTCTGGTACATGGAAACATAGCGGTAATCCGTTGGCATATAGCCGAAACCGATGTTGCTCCAGTCGATATTTTTCTTTTCCATAATCGTTGCTCCAATCTTACAGAATTTTATGATTTAGTAACTGTTTGACTTTTTGCAGTCGCTAGATTTATACCTATTATAATGATTTCTTTCTTCTGTTGCAAGATTCTGGGATAAAAAATGATAAAAAAACAATAAAATGTATTCTTGTGTATTTTTATACAATGCTTGTTAGTCAAGCTCCGGCTTGACAAAACGGCGGCTGCCATGTATACTAAACAGGCTGACGGTCTGCAAGTCATTCCGTCATATAAGATCAAGTCATAAAGTTTCCGCACAGCCGGGGAGTTAGCGGTGCCCTGTACCTGCAATCCGCTATAGCAGGGGTGTTGTCCGACCGAGGGCGTTTTTACTGTGGGGCTGCCCCTGAAAAGTGGCGTTGAAGTCTGGGTCTTGCGCAACAGAAATCTGTGAACCGTGTCAGGGCAGGAATGCAGCAGCACTAAGCAGAAGCTTCTGTGTGCCGCAAGGCAGCCTGGACCGAGTTAACTGTCAGGGTAACGTCCATGGCATACGTTCGAAGCCGGGCGTGCGGATTTTTTTATTTCATAGGAAATTGCTTCCTATGAAATAAAAAATAGAAAATAATAGATACAGAAACAAGCATTTTTGCAGGTGTGTGAATATAGCCGGGATATGTGGAATTTGATTTGCCAAGGGGTAGGAATACCGTGCCGGAGCAGATTAAAAGCGCGTATCCCGGTATTTGTATGTCTATGATATTTGTAAGGAATTTTTTCTTGCCCGCGGGATATGATTGTATTATAATTACAAAATGGGTGTAGTTTATCCTGATATGGGGGTTGTTGGAAACTTAGAATAAGGGTAACTGTGAAGGTACTGGACGGTTATGAAGAAAGGGAAAGCGCTCATGAGAAGAATCGGTATGTTAACCAGCGGCGGCGACTGCCAGAGCTTAAATGCGACGATGAGAGGCGTGGCAAAATCGCTGTACAAGATGTTCGATGACATAGAGATAGTTGGATTTGAAGACGGCTATAAAGGTCTTATGTATGCAGACTACCGGATTATGAAACAGTCGGATTTTTCCGGGATTCTGACACGCGGAGGTACGATTCTGGGAACTTCCAGACAGCCTTTCAAGCTGATGCGGATGCCGGACGAGAACGGTCTGGATAAAGTGGAAGCGATGAAACACACCTATTACAAGCTGAAACTGGAATGCCTCGTCATTTTAGGCGGCAACGGCAGCCAGAAGACGGCAAATCTGCTGCGGGAGGAAGGACTCAATATCGTTTCTCTTCCGAAGACCATAGACAACGATCTCTGGGGCAGCGATCTTACGTTTGGATTCCATAGTGCGGTTGATGTAGCGACCAATGCCATCGACTGTATTCATACGACGGCGGCGTCTCATGGCAGAGTCTTCATCGTGGAGATCATGGGCCACAAGGTGGGATGGCTGGCGCTCTATGCAGGCATCGCGGGCGGAGCTGACATCATTCTCCTGCCGGAGATCCCGTATGATATTGATGTGGTGGTAAATGCGATCCGCAGCCGTACTAAAAATGGCAAGAATTTCACGATTCTGGCGGTCGCAGAGGGCGCGATTTCCAAGGAAAATGCAGCCCTGACCAAGAAAGAATTAAAAGAAAAGAAGAAAAATGGACCGGTTTATCCGTCGGTCGCTTACGAGCTGGGCGCCCAGATTTCCGAGCGGACGGGGCAGGAGATCCGTGTGACGGTTCCAGGGCATATGCAGCGCGGAGGCGAGCCATGTCCGTATGACCGCGTGATTGCGACGCGCCTCGGCGCGGAGGCAGCAGAGATGATCCGCCGCAAAGAATACGGCTATATGGTTGCTTTAAACAACAATAAGATTGAAAAAATTCCGCTCGCGGACATTGCCGGTAAATTAAAGATGGTCGATCCGAAGAGCGATATTATCCGGGAAGCTAAGGATGTAGGCATCAGCTTCGGCGACGAATAGTAAGGAAGTAGTAGTTTATGTCATATACAGCACTGTACAGAAAATGGCGTCCGACGTCCTTTGAAGAGGTCCGGGGTCAGGACCATATCGTAAAGACCTTGAAAAATCAGATCAACTCCGGGCGGATCGGGCACGCGTATCTCTTCTGCGGGACGCGCGGAACCGGTAAGACGAGTATTGCCAAGATCTTTGCACGGGCAGTCAACTGTGAACATCCGGTGGACGGCAGCCCCTGCGGCGAGTGCAGTATGTGCCGCCAGATTGCGGAAGGAGCTTCCCTCAATGTGGTGGAGATCGATGCGGCATCCAACAATGGTGTGGAAAATATCCGCGATATCCGGGAGCAGGTGCAGTACCCGCCGACGGATGGGCGCTACCGCGTCTACATCATTGACGAGGTTCATATGCTTTCGATCGGCGCGTTCAATGCGCTCTTAAAGACGCTGGAAGAACCGCCATCCTACGTTATATTTATCTTGGCGACGACGGAGGTCCACAAGATCCCGATCACGATCCTGTCCCGGTGCCAGAGATATGATTTCAAGCGGATCTCGATCGATACCATCGCGGGACGGCTGGCGGAGCTGACGCAGGCGGAGCAGATCGATGTAGACGACCGGGCACTTAGGTATGTGGCACGTGCGGCGGATGGCTCGATGCGAGATGCGCTAAGTCTTCTCGATCAGTGCGTGGCGTTCCATTTCGGGGAAAAGCTGACGTATGACAATGTGCTCGAGGTGTTGGGCGCGGTCGATAACCGCGTGTTCAGCAAGCTGTTTCAGGCGGTGCTTGCAAGTGATACGAAGGCGTGCATCCGTGAGATTGAGGAAATGATCATCCAGGGGCGCGATCTTTCGCAGCTCGTCAACGATTTCGTCTGGTATATGCGAAATCTCCTGATTGCCAAGACGACCGACGAACCGGGCGATATGCTCGATATGTCGGAGGAAAATCTGGCAGTTTTAAAGGAAGAGGCGGCAGGCGTTGATACGGAAACGCTGATGCGTTACATCCGTATTTTCTCGGAACTTTCCGGGCAGCTGCGCTACGCGTCGCAGAAGCGGATTCTGGTGGAGATTGCCTTTATCAAGCTGACGACGCCGTCGATGGAACAGAATCTTGATTCCATTTTACAGCGGATTACGCTATTAGAGCAGAAAATGCAGGAAATGCCGGACAATCTACAGAAACTGGCGTCCCTTGCACCGGCAGCGGGGCAGGCTGCATCCTCCAAAACGGCTGTGGTGGAAACGCCGCCTGAGCCGAAGACGGTATCCCTTCCGCCGGCACAGTACGAAGATCTGATGCTGATGCGGAAAGAATGGGGACGGATTGCGTCCCTGAGCCAGCTTGTGGGTTCGATTAGACTCAGTCTTCCCAAGACAAGTGTAGAACCGGCGGGCGAAGGCTGCCTTTGCATTGTGTGTACAGATGAAAATACGTTTGGAATTATCAATCGGGAGCCTGAGCTTAAGAATTTGCAGGAAGTAGTGCAAGAAAAATACAAAAAGACTCTGCAATTTAAAGTCCGTTTAGAATCATCTGCTGTGCCGCAAAGAACGGTTTATGTCAGTGATGAGGATTTAAAGAACGCAATCCATACCGATGTGATTGTCGAAGAGGATGATTCCGTGTAGTGGAGCTTGCCAAAGATGAGCCTTGTTTTGTAATGCAAGGAGCTGTGATTAAATGCAGATAAATGATATTAGTGGGTTTATATGATATATAGAACCGGCTGCAATCGGCAGCCAGTCTGAATATAAATAAAAAGAAGTGAAAGAGAGGAATGACACCATGGCAAAACGTGGCGGTTTCCCAGGCGGTATGCCGGGCAATATGAACAATTTAATGAAGCAGGCGCAGAGAATGCAGCGCCAGATGGAAGAGAAGCAGAAAGAGCTGGAGGAGAAGCAGTACAGCGCATCCGCAGGCGGCGGCGCTGTAACCGTGACCGTATCTGGTAAAAAAGAGGTTCTTTCCGTGAAACTGTCTGAGGAAGTAGTGGATCCGGATGATATCGAGATGTTAGAGGATCTGATCGTGGCGGCGACCAACGAGGCATTCCGTCAGGCGGAAGAGGACAGCAGCCAGATGATGTCCCAGTTGACCGGTGGCCTTGGAGGTCTGGGAGGCGGATTCCCGTTTTAAGCGATGGATTATTACAGCAGCCAGATTAGCAAGCTAATCGAAGAATTGTCAAAACTTCCCGGAATCGGAAGTAAATCGGCGCAGCGTCTTGCATTTCATATCATCAATATGCCGGAAGAACAGGTCAGGCACTTGTCCGGCGCGATTCTGGAAGCCAAGCAGAATGTGCGTTACTGCAAGGAGTGCTGCACATTGACTGATAAGGAACTATGCCCGATCTGTAGCAGCGACCGGCGCGATCATGAGACGATCATGGTGGTGGAAAATACGCGTGATCTGGCGGCATATGAAAAGACAGGAAAATACAACGGGGTCTATCATGTGCTGCATGGGGCGATCTCCCCGATGCTGGGGATCGGGCCGGGCGACATCCGGCTCAAGGAGCTGATGACTCGCCTGCAGAAAGAGGAGGTTCGTGAGGTCATTATCGCAACCAACTCAAGCCTGGAGGGCGAGACGACCGCGATGTATTTGAGCAAGCTGATTAAGCCGACAGGGATCCGGGTGACGCGAATCGCCAGCGGCGTTCCGGTCGGGGGCGACTTGGAATATATTGATGAGGTAACGCTTCTGCGCGCGCTGGATGGGCGTACAGAGCTGTAGCCGGTGAGCAAATAAAACGTTACTGGGCACGTATGCGTGAACAGTAACAATAAAACTTCTGCCGCGGCAGGAAGTTAGGAGATGCATAAGATGGATAAATACGAGTTTAACATCAAGGTAGAGCAGATTAAGAAACTGGTCAACAAGGGAGATTTCGAGACGGCGATGAAGATCGCCGATACCATCGACTGGCGTCGTGTACGCAGCACCAGCCTGCTTACGATGATTTCCCAGATTTATGAGAAAAATGCAGAGTATCAGGATGCCAAGGATATTTTATTGCTGGCATATGAGAGAGCGCCGCTTGGAAAGGGGCTTTTATATAAGCTGACTGACCTTGCATTGCGTGAAAATAATATTCAGGAGGCAGAGGCATATTACCGGGAGTTCTGTGAGCTGTCCGGCGATGACCCGCGCCAGTACCTGCTTCGTTTCCTGATTCTGGAGGCGAAGGATGCGCCGTTAGAGCAGCAGATCAATTCTCTGGAGAGATATTGTCAGGAAGAGCTGGATGAGAAATGGCTGTACCACCTGGCAGAGCTTTATCATCAGGCGAACCAGGCGGACGACTGTGTGCGGATCTGCGACAAGATCATGCTGATGTTCGGTCTTGGCAAATATGTGGACAAGGCAATGGAACTGAAACTTCAGTATGCGCCGCTGACGAAATATCAGATGGATCTGGTGGAAAACCGCGAGAAGTACGAAGAGAAGCTGCGTGCGGTGGAAGAAGAGTACAAGAACGGTACATACCGCAAGCCGGAACCGGAAGGAGAGTATCTGGATACGGATGAGCCGGAGGCAGAGCTGGACGACGAACCGGAGAATGAGCCGGAGGGACAGCCAGAGCAGGCAGAGCCAGAAGAGAAGGCTGGAAAACCAAAAGCCGAGACAAAACCGGCGGACGAGAAAGTAGAAAAGGCTGCGCTGGACGAGGATGTAGTAGCAAGCCTTCATGAAGCACAGGCGGAAGAAGCGCTGGCAAAAGAAGTGTCCAAGATCAAGCCTTACGATGAGGAAGAGGGCGCATCCGAAGGGGAGACACGTGTTTTCAGGAATGTCCGCGACCTGGAACCGGCAGAGGCAGAGGAAAAGAGCGAGGAAGCTCCGATTCATGAATTTGAAGAGGAAGAGGAAACCATAGTGGAAGACTGGGATTTCGAACCGGAAGAGGAAGAAGAGGAGATCAAGGAATCGAATCATCTGATGATCGAGGCGGAAGATCCGGCAGCCGGTCTTGCGATGGCACTTGATTCCCTGAAAAAGATTCACCGCGAGCTGGGGACCAAGCATCCAGTTGCCAAGATCAGCGGCGCAAACCTTTCCCATCGCGGCATCGCATCGGTGGCGGAGCGCCTGGCAGGCAAGGATCTGGTGGTCGAGCATGCAGCCGATCTGGACGATTTGACGGTGGAAGAGCTGGAAGAACTGATGACACAGGATGAAACCGGCATGGTCGTTGTTCTGATTGATACGCAGGCACGTTTAGAGCAGATGCACCGCGCATATCCGGCATTAGCAGTGCGTTTCCAGTATATCGGCTGTGAAAACCAGAAAGACGATGCAGCGAAGCTGGCACAGGCGCGCGAGGAAGAGCTGAAACGCCAGCAGGCGCAGCAGGAAGCAGAAGCAGCCAGAAAACGCCAGGCAGAGCGTGAAGCGGAGATCCGCCGTCAGGCAGAAAAAGAGGCGGAGGAAAAACGCAGACAGCAGGAAGCAGCAGCCCGCCGTGAGGAAGAAGAGCGCGCCAAGGCAGAAGCACAGGCACTGGCAGCCAAAGAGGCAGAAGAAGCGCGTAAAGCGGAGGAAGATCGCCGTCTGGCAGAGCGGCAGAGAGAAGAACTGCGCCGTCAGGAAGAGGCAAGACGCGATGACGAGCCGGAGTATGAAGACGAAGAAGATCACTACGAGAAGGACGAGTATGAGCCGGAGGATGATTATGCGCGTGACGGCTATCGTGATGATTATAAGGACGATTACAAAGACAGCTATAAAGACGAACGCGAGGACGACGAGTATTCCAATTATCCAGAGGATGAGCCGGAAGAGAAACCGTCCAAAAAGTCCGGCGATATGGATGTTGAGGAGTTTGTTCAGTATGCCTGCAAATATGCATCGGAGATCGACTGCAGTATTTCGGGAAAGAGCATGCTGGCTCTGTACGAGCGCGCTGAGATGATGGAGGAGGACGGAGAACCGCTTACCAAGACAAGTGCCGAAGATTTGATCGAGGAAGCTGCAGATAAGGCGGAGAAGAAATCCTTTAGCGGACTGTTCTCATCGAAATATGATAAGGATGGACTTCTGATTCTGAAAGAGAAGCATTTCTTTGATTAATTAAAACAATTTGAGAAATTTTAAAATTAAAACTAATTAGTAAAAGAGAGCGCTGCGGGGGAATGCTTCCCGGCAGCGTTTTCTGGTAGTGGACAGTAAAAAGAGATACGGGAGAGAAAGATGGGAACACGGTTAATAGCCCTCGATTTAGATGGGACACTGTTAAATGAAAAAATGCACGTGTCGGAAAAAACAAGACAGGTGATGGAACTGTGCGCGCAGCGGGGGATTGAGATTGTTCCGGCGACCGGGCGCGCGCTCCCGGCAGTGCCAGAGGAGGTTTTGAGCCTGCCGGGCGTCCACTATGGCATATTTACAAATGGGGCGGTCGTCCGGGATTTCGGGAAAAATACCTGGGTGTCGGAAAGCTGCCTGAGCTGGGAAGAGACGATCCGGGTGATTGAGGTGCTGCGCCGGCATCCGGTTATTTACGATATGTATGTATCGGAGGGCGGCGTCAGCGAGACGCGATTGCTGGCACAGCTGGAAGAATACGGGATACCGGAACGTGAATGCGCCTATATCCGGGCGACGCGCCGGGCAGTTACTGACATGGTGGAGTATCTGCGGGAGAAAAAATGCCCGGTGCAGAAGATGAATTTAAATTTTAAGGACCGGGAGAGCAAGCAGGCAGTCCGGGCACAGCTGGAAGCGATGCCGGAGGTTCTGGTGACCTCCTCACTTCCGTGGAATCTGGAACTCAACGCGGCGGGCATCACAAAGGGGAGCGGGCTGCGGAATCTCTGTCAGTATCTGGGAATTGAAGCGGAGGAGACGATGGCATTTGGAGACGGCGAAAACGACTGGCCCATGCTGGAGGCAGCAGGAATCGGCGTGGCGATGGAAAATGGCGCCCCATTTTTAAAGGAACGCGCAGACCGGATTGCCGCTTCGAACTGGGAAGACGGCGTAGCGGAGGCGATCAGACGATGGGTGCTTATATAAAAGAAAACTGGCTGTTCGTGGTGGTGGCAGTCTATCTGGTTTCCATGGTACTGTACGGGCATTACCGCGGATTCGTCCGCCTGGCAGTCTCGGCCGTTTCCCTGGTGCTGTCGCTGGGGGTGGTTCATTTTGGTGCGCCGTCTGTCGCGAATCTGCTTCGCAGCAATGAGGTGGTCTATCAGGCGGTAGAGGACAGCGTGACGAAATTTATCCAAAAGGACGATGAGGCGGAAAATGAGGCAGCTGACGCGGCGCCGCCATCCGTACAGCGCAGTATTATTGAAGAAATGGATCTTCCGGAACAGTTAAAGGATGCGCTTCTGGAGAATAATAACAGCGAAGTTTACGAGGCACTGGGTGTAAGCAGCTTTACCCACTACGTCAGCCGTTATCTGGCAAACAGCCTGATCAATATTATAAGTTTTTTTCTGTTGTTTGCAGCCGTGTTCGGCGGACTGCGTGTTCTGTCCGTATCGCTCAATGTGGTCTCCCGGCTGCCGATCATATCGGGGCTGAACCGTCTGGCAGGTGCCGTGCTGGGGGGTGCGGAAGGGATCTTTTTCGTCTGGATTGCAGCACTGCTTATTACACTGTTCTCGGCAACGGCGATTGGTGAACTTTTCCTGAACCAGATAGAAAGCAATATCTGGCTGACCTGGCTGTATGACCACAATATGCTTGGAAGCATCCTGATGGGTGTTGTGAAACGGATTATTTAAAAGCTTATAGAGAAAAACTGTGATATTGAAAAACGGCACACCGCATTCTCGCTACTTAGTGATGAGTTAGGTGTGCCAAATTTTTTATCTTAGTCGAGAAGACTCCCACCTTTTTAGGTGGCGAGTAATAGCAAATTTGTCTCAGTGGGAGTTGGGTCTCCGACTGAGACAAACGCTCCGCGAGGATGCGCAATGATTCTGTATAGAATATGTCAGCGAAAAAACAAGTGAAAATCCCTTGACAAGTTAATGCTGAAATGGTAGACTCTAACTCTAACGTGTTTTGACGTTGGTCTGCATATGCAGGGAAAATCGAATATCACAGGTTTTCTTATTTACGAAAATGTTTTAAAAATTAAGAAAAAATAGTTGACAACGACAACTGCCTATGATATGATATTCAAGCTGTTGAGCGAAAGCTCAGTTGCGAAAAATAAAATAAAAAAAGTTGTTGACAAAGACAACTGCTTGTGGTAATATAAATGAGCTGTCAATGAGGCAACAACAAAGAACCTTGAAAACTGAACAGTATGT
>ULQE01056846.1_pt1 | contig 12580 bp, 5 predicted proteins | sample 1954171 | NCBI WGS metagenome assembly ULQE01 (sample SAMEA4835647, study PRJEB28245) | human gut metagenome | biome: gut microbiome; material: fecal sample | place: Denmark | collected 2008
CCCCTGACTACCATTACTGTATTCCTGCCGTTCGTTTTTTCTGATAATTTCCTGATAAAACTGATCGGGCACCATATCGGAGTATCCATTATATCAACTTTGACGATCTCGCTGTTTGTAGCTTTACTTTTTATACCGATGATTACTTACCTTCTTTTGAAGAGTAAGAGTGGGAACAGTGTCGTTTATGAAAAAGTATCGATCGTTCAGCGTCCGATGCAGGTCTATCTGGTCTTATTGAAGACTTGTATGCGTAATCCGGGAGTGACAGTCTTTGGAGCTGTGATCTTGCTTTTTGCAACGTTGATTTTGTCATTGACCTTGAATGTGCAACAGATGAAAGAAGTTGCTTCAGACCGGTTCAACATCAGTGTCGTGATGCCTACCGGAAGTACGCTTGAAAATACGGATAAGATTGTAAAGGTACTGGAAGAACGTCTGGAGGATTTTCCGGAAAAGAAAGATCTGATTTGCCGTATTCGGGAAAAAGAGGCGACTCTGACACTCGTTTTGCAGGAAGATTACACAAAGATCGCCAAACGGAAAATAGCCGATATAAAAGCGGATGTGCAGACTAAAGTTGCCAATATCAATGGTGCGGAAATCTATGTTTCTGATGCTATGGGAGGCGGAGGAGATAACTCGGCTCTGAGCAGTCTGGGCGGATTCATGCGTTTGTTGGGCATCGGTGACAACAGTGAACGGGTGGTGATCAGGGGATCTGATTTCGAAATGATGCAGATGGTGGCAGAGGAAGTGCGTTATTTGTTGGACGAACAGGATTTTGTACAGCATACTCATGTTTCGTATACTCCCCGTCAGGCGGAAATAAATCTGAACTTTGACCCTATTCTGCTGACTGCCTATGATATTAACCGTGGCAATATTACCACCGGATTAACTGCGCTTAATAATGAATACTCTTCCGAAGCTACTTTCAAGGTGGGAGAGGATATTTATGATATTATTATCCGTGACGAAATACCGGAAAAGGAAACTGAAGAAGAGGCACAGGAAAAAGCTCAGAAAGAGAAAACTGTGGATGACTTGCGTGCTATCCGGATAGAAAATGCCAATGGCGGTATGCACAATCTAGAAGATATATCGTCTCTGAATTATGGACGTGGGCGTTCGCGCATCATCCGTGTCAATCAAGATAAGCAGATTGAGGTATACTATGCTTTTCCGAGAGATGTTCAGTCTTCGAAAGATTTATTGGGAGGATATCGTTCCGATATCGACCAGTTGATTGCCAGTTATAATCTTCCGTCCGGAGTCGCTGTGCAGGTATTCCATGAGGAGGATGAATTCGGGGATTTCAAATTCCTTATTCTGGCAGCTTTTCTTTTGATATTTATGATCCTTGCTTCAGTCTTCGAATCTGTAGTGACGCCTTTTGTGTTGCTTTTTACCATTCCGTTGGCTGCTATCGGTTCTTTGCTGGCATTATTGCTTTCGAGCAACAGTCTGATGAATGCGAATACACTGACAGGGTTCCTTATTCTGTTGGGAGTAGTCGTCAATAACGGAATCATTCTGATAGATTACGCCAACATTTTGCGTAAACGGGGATACCGTCGGAACAGGGCGTTGATGACTGCCGGTATGTCACGTATTCGTCCCATTCTGATTACTTCCATCACCACAATTGCTGCCATGCTTCCGTTGGCTATGGGAGATACGGAGTATGCAGGGGCTATCGGTGCACCTTTTGCCATTACAGTGATAGGCGGACTTTTCTTTTCCGCCATGCTGACGCTGATTTTAATTCCGACAGTTTGTATGGGACTGGAAAATGTGCTTCAGTGGTACCGTTCGTTATCCCGTAAACTATGGACCATTCACCTGATTCTTTTTGTGTCCGGTGTAATCTGTATCTGGCTATACACTGACGGAATGCTTTGGCAGTCAATCTATCTGGTAGCACTGATTGCAGGCATACCGGGGATGACATACTTTGCGCAAACCAGTCTTCGGAGAGCTAAGGCGGAGGTTATCAATCCGGATGAAGAAATACGTATTTCTGTCCGCAATCTGGTTAAGATCTACGATTGGCCTGGACACATCAGCCGTCAGTGGAACAGTGGTTTGCAATTACGCAAACGTCTGGGATTGAGCAATGAATATCATTCTCTGAAGGACTTTATCAATGTGCTATGGCAGTTTGGTATCTTACTGTTTGCCATTTATTTCACCTATTTCTTCATTCATAACAGGCTTTGGATATTCCTGTTCTCGTTCGCTATTTATGCAGCGATACTGTATTTGTGGAGAAAGGTACGTTCCTATTTATATTATCGGTACGGAGATAATCGGGTAACAAAGATCGTAAACCGGGTGATATTCTGGAGTCTTCCTCCTCTTATCCTGTTTCAGTTATTCCGAAAGCTGGATAATAACGGACTGGTCATCATGATCGGATTGTTATGGCTGGTGGGTATTGCTATCTATGTCACTTCCCAGTATCTGTATGATCACGATGTAAATATAGAGCGTGTCACCGGACGTTTTGCAGGGCTTCGCCGTTCCTATTTCCGTATGGTGAAGAGTGTTCCTATGATTGGAAAACGACGCAAACCTTTCAAAGCATTGCGTGGAGTATCGTTCGAGATTCAGACGGGTATGTTCGGACTACTGGGACCCAATGGGGCCGGTAAATCGACCTTGATGCGTGTCATCTGTGGTATTTTTGAGCAGAGTTATGGTAGTATCTGGATCAATGGTCTGGATACCCGTATCTACAGAGAAGAGCTACAGAGTCTGATAGGTTTCCTTCCACAGGAATTCGGAACTTATGAGAATATGACTTCGTGGGAGTTTCTGGATTATCAGGCTATACTGAAAGGGATTGTAGACGGTGAGTTACGAAAGGAGCGTCTGGATTATGTACTGAAAGCGGTACATATGTACGAGCGGAAAGACGAAAAGATAGGTTCTTTCTCGGGAGGTATGAAACAGCGTATTGGTATTGCGCTTATTCTGCTTCATTTACCGCGTATCCTGGTTGTGGATGAGCCTACAGCGGGACTCGACCCTCGCGAACGTATCCGTTTCCGTAATCTGCTGGTAGAGTTGAGTAAGGACCGTATCGTTATTTTCTCCACTCATATCATTGAGGATATATCCAGTTCCTGTAATCAGGTAGTGGTGATCAATAAGGGTGAACTGAAATATTTCGGTGATCCTTCGGACATGGTGGAAATGGCTAACGGGAAAGTATGGCAGTTTAATATAGATAAGACAGAATTTGAAAAAGTACTGGACAAATCGTTGGTAATACATCATATTCAGGAAGGCGATACGATTCGGGTGCGCTATCTTTCTGTCGGACAGCCTTATGAAGGGGCTGTAGAGGTAGAAGCTAATTTGGAAGACGCTTATCTCTGTCTGCTGAAGAATATGAATTAAAAAGAAAAGAAGGATATGACATTCAAACAATTGATACAACTGTTGCCTAAAGTAGTCAGGTATAACCTGAAGATTATATTTGCCGGGAAGTTTTTCTGGTTTCTGTTGGCTGCATTTGGCTTTTTTGCTCTTTTCATGTTTCAGAATGCCTGGAAACGGGAGGAGATTAACGAGGGACTCATCTATAGCATCCTGATGTTTCCGTCTATGCTGCTTATTTTCTATCCGGCTGTATTCGGCATTCAGAATGATGAAGATAGCCGGATATTGGAGATTCTTTTTGGAATCCCTGACTATAAGTATAAGGTTTGGGGCGTGCGGTTATTGATGATTTATGTGGCAATTTTTGTTATTCTGATTATCTTTTCATACATAGCCATTTTATTGCTGTATCCGGTCAATCCGCTTGAGATGGCATTACAGTTGATGTTCCCGATACTCTTTTTCGGAAATATGGCTTTTATGCTGTCTACCATTACGCGGAGTGGAAACGGAACTGCCGTATTTATGATTATTATAGGCATTGCATTGATGTTCTTAGGTAAGCCGGATTCTTTCTGGAACGTTCTGCTGAATCCTTTTCGTGTTCCCGATAATGTTCATCCGATCATTTGGGAGGGAATCCTTATCAAAAACCGCATTTTCCTTTTATCCGCCAGTTTAGTTTGGATGATGGTCGGATTACTTTATCTGCAGAAAAGGGAAAAGTTTGTATAACAGCAGATTAGGATGCTGAATATTCTCAAGTGTTCTTGCTGCGATGAGAAAAAATTCTCACTATGATGAGAAAAAAGTCTCATCGCAGTGAGAATTTTTTCTCATCATGGTAAGTATAGTCCTATGTATGCGGGAACAGAAATAGGGAATCAGAAGTAGTATCCCAGATTCACATAACAGCTTCCTTTATCAGTCTGATTGGAATATCCGAACGTAATCTCCAATGGACCGAAAATACTGTCCATACCATATCCGGCACTGATACTAAACAGTTGTTTCCCTTTCAGTATTTCGAAGAAGTGACTGTCCGTCAAGCCATAATTACCTGTCAGAGTGAGATAATGAATGCTTCCCATCCGTTGTCTGAGTTTCACGGATGCAATCATGATAGAATTGTCCATCAGTTCCATATTGGTCACACCGGCAAACGGCAGTTGCTGTGGAATGTAGAGTCCGTATACTTCGCCGCCAATGGCATTTTGCAAGGGATAGGCGATGTCTTTTCCAATCAGAACACGACCATAGATGGATGGAATGATAGAAAAACGTCGGGTTACGGGAACTACGCTGGCCCATGAACCGCTCAGTGCGGAGAACGGGGCGTGATCATTATACTGAGCCATATTATCGGTGTAGAGTGAATAGGCAGCTTTGAATTCAGTTCCTTTGGAAGGGAAATACCCCTTGTCGAATGTACTATAGTGTACCTGAGCGAAATAACTCAGGAAATGTTCGGATTCTACATCCAGTCCAATGAGTTCCGGTTTCTTGAAAAGAAAATCTTTGTATTTATAATATTCGAAACGAAGTCCGAGTCCGAAGCGGAGGTTTTTGTACCAGACATCCGAAAAGCCAAATTCAGCTAAATGATACTTGTAAGTAGTGTTATAGGCACGTTCACCTTCATCATAGATGTTGATGTCATTATATTGAAACATATATGAGAAATTGAAATTGCGTTGCTGCATCGGTTCGAGAGTGTAATCGATGCGTGCGGCATATCGCTTTCCTAATCGGCCGGTCAGGGATAATCGGGAAGGAACATGAGTTTTGAGATCCGCTGTGGCATTAATCAGCAGGGATGCTATTTCTTCCGAGTCGAAACGGATGCCTAGATTGATTCTTTTCTCATATTTTTCTTCTAACAAGAAATTAAGGTGGTACCCTTCGGGAGTGTTGGTAAGTGTGTAGCTGGCGCTTGAGTAAGAATGACTGCCACGCAACTGATACACAGCTTGTTCTATCTGCTGAGTGGTAATGTTACTGTTCTCTTTGAGATTACACTTCTTCATCAGCCATTTTTTGTCATCGGCCTCTACGCCGGAGAAAGATATATCTGTGACGTATACTGTCCGTGAATTGGAAAGAGAAGAGTACGGTCCATGTTGTTTGGGGACATAATTGTCCGGTATACCGATTTCTTTTTTTAAGGCAATCAGGGAATTCCACTGTGCACGTGCGGCTTCTTCGCCCCGACGCATCAGAGAATCGATGGCTGCCGGAGTGAAGCTGGCGGAAGAAAATCCGTCTACATTTACCTTGATATAGGTATCAGTGAGTTCTACATTCTTTTCATGATTGGTCTGGCAAGTGAGATCAACAATCTGCCCCAATATGTCCGGAGCGCTGTTGAGTTTGTCGGCACTTTTCAGCGCATTCTGAACATCGACTCCGATAATAATATCGGCTCCCATTGCTTTGGCCACATCTGCCGGATAATTATTGACAATTCCACCGTCTACCAATACCATACTGTCTTTGCGTACCGGTGTAAATACACCAGGGATGGCCATACTGGCACGCATGGCAGTAGAGAGTACGCCATCATGGAATATGATCTGGTCTCCATTGACTACATTGGCCGATACACAAGCGAAGGGGATCGGTAACTTATTAAAATTGATCGAGTCATGGTAGCCCATTGTCAGATCAGAGAACAGATTGGCAAGATTCTGTCCTTTGATAATTCCTCCGGACATGGCAGCTTTCGGATTCTTTGTAAAAGGAAGCGAAACAATGTATTTTGCAGAGCGTTCGCGTTCGGTGAGCGACATGGCACTGCGTTTGATACGATCGCTCAAAAGGAAAGTCCAGTCTTGCTTGCGTACCATACTGTCCAGTTGTTCCGGAGTATAACCGATGGCGTAAAGTCCACCGACTATAGATCCCATACTAGTGCCTACTATATAATCGATCGGAATGCCTGCTTCCTCGATGACTTTCAGTGCTTTGATATGTGCCACTCCTTTGGCACCGCCGCCACTGAGGACGACGCCGACCTTCTTCCGTTGTTCCTGAGAATAAACAGAAAAAGGTAATATCAGGCACATTGCAAAAACTAATGTTGAAAAGATTTGTTTTTTCATTAGGACATGTTATTGTGTTGATGTACAATATAACTACAAATGTAGGGGATAAATTGTTTAGTTGATGAAACAAGAACTATAAAAAATGTTCTAAAAGTCGGAAATGTGGATAAATTCTACACTTTAAGGATGTTTTCCACACTTCTGTCTTCAAGAGGAAAAACGTAATACGTTGATAATAAATAGATAAGATAAAACAGGATATTTTGGTATGTGTATTGCATAATAGAGTGTAGAACAAACATAAGTTAAATTAAATAATAAGATTCGATATGAGATTATTCTTTTCGAAACATGAGTTGAAACTGAGGAGAAAGAGAACCATTGCTGCTGTAGTATGTATGGTAATTGTGTTGGGAGTGTATTGGATACTGACACGACCTCAGAAGGCTGCACCGGAAATGCCGACAGTGATTGTTGAATCGGTTATAAAAGACGATGTAGAAATATTCGGAGAATATGTGGGGCGTATCCGTGCCCAGCAATTTGTCGAAGTACGTGCCAGGGTAGAAGGCTATTTGGAAAACATGCTTTTTGCCGAAGGCACTTATGTAAATAAGAATCAGGTCTTGTTTGTGATCAATCAGGACCAATATCGTGCGAAAGCCGACAAAGCGCGGGCTCAGTTGAAAAAGGACGAAGCACAGGCATTGAAAGCTGAACGTGACTTGAAACGTATCCGTCCGTTGTACGAACAAAATGCCGCTAGCCAGCTGGATCTGGATAATGCGGAAGCAGCTTATGAAAGCGCTGTTGCGACAGTAGCGATGAGTGAGGCGGACTTGGCGCAGGCTGAACTCGAGTTAGGCTATACTATCGTTCGTTCACCTCTTGCCGGACATATCAGTGAAAGAAATGTAGACTTGGGAACGCTTGTTGGTCCGGGAGGAAAGTCTCTGCTGGCTACAGTAGTAAAAAGCGATACCGTATTGGTCGATTTCAGTATGACGGCACTCGATTATCTGAAAAGTAAAGAACGTAATATTAACCTCGGTCAGCAGGACTCTACCCGTTCCTGGCAACCGAACATTACTATTACTTTGGCGGATAATACCGTATACCCCTATAAAGGATATGTTGATTTTGCAGAGCCGCAGGTCGATCCCCAGACAGGTACTTTCTCCGTACGTGCAGAGATGCCTAACCCAAAACAGGTATTGCTTCCGGGACAGTTTACCAAAGTAAAACTACTTTTGGACGTGCGTGAAGGAGCCATCGTGGTTCCGATGAAAGCTGTTACCATTGAAAAAGGCGGAGCTTATATTTATACAATGCGTAAAGATGATACAGTAGAGAAACGTTTTATCGAGTTAGGACCCGAAGTGGGGAATAACGTCGTAGTGGAAAGAGGACTCGCTGTAGGAGAGACAATTGTTGTAGAAGGTTTCCATAAGTTGACCCCGGGTATGAAAGTACGGATCAGTCAGCCGGAAACTGAGGTGAAGGATACCACTATGGTGGCAGGTGATTCTACAACAGGAATGAAGAATAACGCAAAAGGAGAATAATCAATGAAAGTTAGTTTTTTTATAGACAGGCCGGTATTTTCGGCTGTCATTTCCATCGTGATTGTGATTGTCGGAGTCATCGGGCTGACCATGCTTCCGGTGGATCAGTATCCGCAGATCACGCCTCCGGTGGTAAAGATCAGTGCGTCTTATCCGGGTGCGAGTGCGCTTACCGTGTCGCAGGCGGTGGCTACTCCGATTGAACAGGAAATCAATGGTACGCCCGGTATGCTTTATATGGAATCGAACAGTTCTAACTCTGGTGGCTTCTCGGCAACAGTTACCTTTGATGTATCTGCCGACCCGGATCTGGCTGCTGTGGAAATTCAGAACCGTGTGAAGCTGGCTGAATCCCGTCTTCCGGCGGAAGTGATTCAGAATGGTATTTCCGTAGAGAAACAGGCACCCAGTCAGTTAATGACACTCTGTCTGACTTCTACCGATCCTAAGTTTGACGAAATTTACCTGAGCAACTTTGCTACGATCAATGTGCTCGATGTGATTCGCCGTATTCCGGGGGTAGGACGTGTATCTAATATCGGTAGCCGTTACTATGCTATGCAGATATGGGCAGAGCCTGATAAGCTGGCTAACTTCGGATTGACTGTGCAGGACTTGCAGAATGCCTTGAAAGATCAGAATCGTGAATCGGCAGCCGGTGTATTAGGTCAGCAGCCGGTACAGGGACTGGATATAACGATTCCTATCACTACTCAGGGACGTCTTTCTACAGTAGGGCAATTTGAGGATATTGTGGTACGTGCCAATGCCAATGGTTCCATCATCCGGCTGAAGGATGTGGCACGTGTATCCTTGGAGGCTTCTTCATACAATACCGAGAGTGGTATCAATGGTGAGAATGCAGCGGTACTCGGTATTTACATGTTGCCGGGTGCCAATGCAATGGAAGTGGCCGAGAATGTAAAGAAGGCGATGGAAGAAATCAGCGAGAATTTTCCGGAAGGATTGAGTTATGAGATTCCGTTTGATATGACAACGTATATCTCCGAGTCTATTCATGAGGTATATAAGACCTTGTTCGAAGCATTGGTGCTGGTTGTGTTGGTAGTGTATCTGTCTTTGCAGAGCTGGCGTGCTACGTTGATTCCGGTGGTAGCGGTACCTATTTCCCTGATTGGTACTTTCGGATTCATGCTGATTTTTGGTTTCTCTATTAATATATTGACCTTACTCGGTTTGATTCTCGCCATCGGTATCGTGGTCGATGATGCGATTGTAGTGGTGGAAGGAGTGGAGCATATAATGGAAACGGAGAAGCTGACTCCCTATGAGGCGACAAAGAAAGCGATGAACGGATTATCAAGCGCATTGATCGCTACTTCACTGGTATTGGCGGCTGTGTTTGTTCCGGTTAGTTTTCTGAGTGGAATTACCGGGCAGCTGTATCGTCAGTTTACGGTAACTATCGTGGTATCTGTACTGATTTCTACTGTGGTTGCTTTAACGCTGAGTCCTGTGATGTGTTCGCTCATTTTGAAACCGGATAGTGGCAAGAAGAAAAATATAGTATTCAGAAAGATCAATGAGTGGCTGGGTATCGGAAGCAATAAGTATGTAGCTGCCGTCACCCGTACTATCAAACATCCTCGTCGGGTTTTGAGTGCTTTTGGTATGGTATTGATTGCTATTCTGTTGATTCACCGGATTATTCCGACCAGTTTCTTGCCGGTAGAAGACCAAGGATACTTTAAGATTGAACTTGAACTGCCGGAAGGAGCTACATTGGAGCGAACCCGTGTAGTAACGGAACGCGCGATTGCTTATCTGGAGAAGAATCCATATATAGAATATGTACAAAACGTGACCGGAAGCAGCCCGCGTGTAGGGAGTAATCAGGGGCGTGCCGAGCTGACCGTTATTCTGAAACCTTGGGAAGAGAGAAAGAGCACCAGTATTGAAAAAATTATGGATACGGTAGAAAAACATTTGAGAGAATATCCCGAATGTAAAGTCTACCTGTCTACTCCTCCGGTCATACCGGGACTGGGCAGCTCCGGTGGTTTTGAAATGCAGCTGGAAGCTCGTGGAGAGGCTACTTTCGATAATTTGGTAGATGCGGCAGATACGTTGATGTATTATGCTTCCAAACGTAAGGAGCTTACCGGTTTGTCTTCTTCCTTGCAGTCTGAGATTCCCCAGCTTTATTTTGATGTGGACAGAGACAAAGTGAAAATGCTGGGAGTACCTTTGGCAGATGTGTTTTCTACGATGAAAGCGTATACAGGTTCGGTGTATGTGAATGACTTTAATATGTTCAACCGTATATATAAGGTGTATATTCAGGCGGAGGCTCCTTATCGGGAACATAAAGACAATATCAACCTGTTCTTTGTGAAAGCTTCTAACGGAGCTATGGTACCGTTGACTTCTCTGGGTAATGCCTCTTATACAACAGGACCGGGAAGTATTAAGCGTTTCAATATGTTTACTACTGCCGTTATCCGGGGTGCTGCCGCACAGGGATACAGTTCCGGTCAGGCAATGGAAATTATGGAGCAGATCGCCCGTGACCATCTTCCGGATAATATCGGACTGGAGTGGAGCGGACTTTCTTATCAGGAGAAACAGGCAGGCGGTCAGACAGGTATGGTCATGGCATTGGTGTTCTTGTTCGTCTTCCTTTTCCTTGCCGCACAATATGAAAGTTGGACAGTGCCGATTGCTGTATTGCTATCTTTGCCTGTAGCAGCTTTGGGAGCCTATCTGGGAGTCTGGGTATGCGGACTGGAGAATGATGTCTATTTCCAGATCGGATTGGTAATGCTTGTCGGGCTTGCCGCCAAGAATGCCATTTTGATTGTTGAGTTTGCCAAAGTGCAGGTAGATAAAGGTGAAGACTTGATACAGTCGGCAATCTATGCAGCGAAATTACGTTTCCGTCCTATTCTGATGACCTCCCTTGCGTTTGTATTGGGAATGCTTCCGATGGTATTGGCGAGTGGTCCGGGTTCGGCTAGCCGACAGGCGATTGGTACGGGCGTATTCTTCGGAATGATATTCGCTATCGTATTTGGTATCATTCTCGTGCCGTTCTTCTTTGTGATGGTGTATAAAACAAAGTCGAAAATCTTAAAACATAAGAAATAATGAAACTGAATAAACTATATATTGCTATACTACTTTTTGCAGGAATACTGACTTCCTGCAAAGTAGGCAAGAGCTACGTCCGTCCTGAGCTTCATTTACCCGATAGTCTGGCTCAACATCAGGATACGGTTAGCTTTGGAGATCAGGACTGGGAAGAAATATACACGGATTCTACACTTCGGAACCTTATAGACCGTGCTTTGGAACATAATAAAGATATGTTGATAGCGGCTGCCCGCATCAAGGAAATGGCAGCTCAGAAACGTATCTCCACTGCTGCCTTGCTTCCGGATATTAAAGGTGAAGTGACTGTCGAGCGCGAGCTTGAAAATCATGGAGGAGATGCCTTCAGGAAGTCGGATACTTTTGAAGCTCAGTTTCTTGTTTCATGGGAACTCGACCTTTGGGGAAATTTACGATGGGCACGTTCAGCCAGTATTGCTGAATATTTACAGTCGATAGAGGCGCAGCGTGCACTTCGGATGACGATTGTGGCAGAAGTGGCGCAGGCTTATTATGAACTGGTGGCATTGGATACGGAACTGGATATTGTCAAGCAGACTTTAAAAGCCCGTGAAGAAGGTGTTCGTCTGGCACGTATCCGTTTTGAGGGCGGACTGACTTCGGAGACTTCTTATCGCCAGGCACAGGTTGAGTTGGCTCGTACAGCTACATTGGTTCCTGATTTGGAGCGTAAAATATCGCTGAAAGAAAATGATATTGCTTTTTTGGCCGGAGAATACCCTAACCGTATAGCTCGTTCCCGCCTGCTTCAGGAATTTAATTTTCCTGAAACTCTTCCGGTAGGAATGCCTTCCACTTTGTTAGAACGCCGTCCCGATATACGCCAGGCGGAGCAGAAGTTGATCGCTGCTAATGCCAAAGTGGGAGTAGCATATACAAATATGTTTCCCCGTCTTGCTCTGACAGGAGGTTTTGGAAGTGAGAGCACGTCCTTGTCCGAACTTTTAAAATCTCCTTATGCTGTTATGGAGGGGGCGTTGCTGACTCCTATCTTTGGCTGGGGAAAGAACCGTGCTGCGTTGAAAGGCAAAAAAGCGGCCTATGAAGCAGAAATACATAGTTATGAGAAAACGGTCCTGACGGCTTTCAAAGAGACACGTAATGCGATTGTCAACTTTAATAAGATAAAAGAGGTGTACGCACTTCGTGCCAATCTGGAACGTTCGGCTAAGAGTTATATGGATTTGGCGCAGTTGCAATATATCAATGGAGTAATCAATTATCTGGATGTTCTCGATGCCCAGCGTGGTTATTTTGACGCACAAATTGGTTTGAGTAACGCTATTCGTGATGAACTGATCACCGTAGTACAACTGTATAAAGCACTTGGGGGTGGCTGGAAGCAATAGCCTCTGTAACTATGCAGCGAAATAAAATGAGGGCTTCTCTTTCATAATTCGAGGAAAAATGCGAAATTTGCAACGCTTTTCAAGTTTGACAAGAAACTTA
>ULQE01008269.1_pt1 | contig 12569 bp, 2 predicted proteins | sample 1954171 | NCBI WGS metagenome assembly ULQE01 (sample SAMEA4835647, study PRJEB28245) | human gut metagenome | biome: gut microbiome; material: fecal sample | place: Denmark | collected 2008
GCACGAGCCAACTCACTATCTGGTGTAAAATTCTTTTTCTTCGTACCTTCTCCTTTACTTGATACTATAGCAATAGCTACAACTATTGCCACTAATGCAATTGCAATTCCACTTGCAATTAATAAGTTTTTCTTTGTAGTCTTCTCCTTAAATTTCTTTAACATAACCTTTTCTCCTTATAATCTAATAATTACTTATTATTTTAAATAGTTCTTAGATAAGGTCAATGTCACAAAATTCTAAAAAGCGACAAAAAAAGGCAGTAAAATTAGTCTATAAGACAAAAAATGGCTACAAATGTCTAAATATAAACATTTGCAACCATTTTTTTATTATAAAACTCCATTTTTCACAGTTACTTATCTTTTTATTTACATTTTATTGACAAAAGTACAAAAATCATTCGGAAATAAAGGTTTAAAAAATTTTATACAAAAATAATCCACAACCACTTTTAATATTTAAAATAATTTATCCACAATATTGAAAAGAAAAAATTTTGATATGTATTTTTCTTTATACTACAAATAAAAAAGATGAGCATATCACCATCGATACACTCATCAATTTTAAAACTTTATGAATTTATCCCCTACTTCTCATCAGAAGCAATATCGTCATCATCATATTTAGTCTTCTTAACAACCATAACAACCGTTATTATCATAATTGTAACCGCTGAAACAATTAACACTCCTAATATAACCCTTATAGCAATATTAGCTCTCTGTCTTTGTAAGCTCAAACCAGTAGGCTCAGAGAATGTAATTGTATCCTTAGCAGCATACGCATCTCTCTCAGTCAATACAGTTTCACCGTTTGAAAGTTGTGTGCTCTTTGGTTGGAATTCATAAGTAACCTTACCATCAGCATCCTTCTTAGCAACCTTATCATAACCAGCCTCATAAGCAGGTTTTTGTTTAGCTATCATGTTAGCATTACCAGGTATAGCTGCTATATCCCTTCTACCAACTGGGTTACTGTACATTACAATCTCAACTAAGTTATCATAGTTCATATTCTTAACAGCATCTTCACTTCCTTGTGAAGCAGTAACAATTGTCATTGTTGCCTTACACTCATCAGCATTTACTGACTCTGGAATTAATTCTTTAGTAATATTTGAATTATATTTACTTATTGTCTCAGAAGCAACATTCTCATCAACTGTAGTATACATAGTCAACTTATTAGAATTTACAACAGGTTTAATTACACCATCAACAACATCTGTCTGTGGTTGACCATTTACTTTTGCAGTTCTGAAATATGTTATTTCTTTAACGTCAGATGACATTCTCTCATTATCTGATAAAGTAATATTGTTCTTTCCTGTTGAAATATATACTCTTTCTTTATCATCATATAAGTTCTCATCACTAACTGTACTATTAGCATAAGACATAACTGATAATTTATTCTTTCTATCACTTTCTGAAGAATCTGTCCAGCTTTGGTTAGCAACGTTTTCTGTATCTTCTTTACTTATACTAATATCATTATCAACATAATCAACTAACTGATCAACCGTAGTCTTAACAACCACATCTCCGCTCTCATCTTTGTATGCAAATTTATACTTAGTTGTTAAATCATCATTCTTTGTAGCTTCTGTTCCATTTGTATAGTAATGTAATCCAACATACTTACCATATTGAATACCTCTACCTGTATTAAATGGTGATAACTCACCGTTATCTAAATCGTCGCCAGATTCATATTTTGTAGCCAAATCAAATAATGTTTGTGCATATTTTCTTTCTGAAACATATTTTGTTGTGTAGTCAGTTTCAGATTTATTAATTACATCAATCTTATAAGTTAATTTTACTTGTAATCCCTTTAAGTAACTTGCTTCAACAGCAATATACTTGAAGCCTTGAGTTCCAGCTGTTAATAATTCTTTATTAATTTCTGTAATCTTATCAGCTCTAATTGTAGCATTATCAACCTCTGTACCAGCAGACTTAATTATATTACCCTCATCATCACATGATACTGTAAGAACAACATCTTTTCCATCATTCTTAGACAATTCAATCTTACTAATTTCCTTTTGGATATATAATCTTGTCTCAGGTCTTCTTGTCAAACCAAAGTCAATATTAGGAATTATATAATTGTGTACATCTGTATCTTTATTCTTATTTCCTTCAGTTACTTTTATATTTTGTTGATAATCAATCTCTTTTTGATTTTCAATATCAACAACAAACTTAGCTGTATTAGCTACCATTGCTGTTTTATCAATCAACTCTTCTTTATTTTTCTCAAGTAATGCTTGATATTCTTCTGTTAAGTTTTGATATTTGTCTTTTGTACTATTTGCAGCTAAAACTTCTGCATTCTTATTTGTTATTGTTCTTGAATATGCATCAACATTAAGTCTTCTTGGCTCATAATCTCTTGCATCAGAAACTCTTGCATTATTCAATGCTGTAGCTTGTGTTCCTTGGCTTAAATCTTGCCATTGGTTATTCAATGTTGATCTTATATTATCTGCTGAAAGAACTTCGCTATCAGCTGTTCCATCAACTGTTCCATCTACAGTACCACTGTAAATTTCACCTTTTTCATTCTTCTTAGCAGGATCATTAGTCATATTAACTTGATATGCTGTGTTCTTATAATCTTGACCATTGTATTGTAAAGTTTCATTCTTATTACCGTACTCAAATCTTACAACATAATTTCCTGACAAGAAATCTTTAAATTCATATTCACCTTTATCATTTGTTACAGCCTTTGAAGTATATGTTTCATTACCAAATGATTTATCTGGCCAGATATATTCAAACTCATAATCAAGAGTATTTATATTAATAATCTTACCATATAGTTTTCCACCTGGTTGTAAGTCTTGTGGATCAACTTTAATCTTCTCAACTAATTGTACATCAATATTTGGAATTCCTTCCTCATTATCATCTTTTATACCATTAGCCTCATTATAATCGTCCCTCTTATCTTCCCAAGCAACACCATTTAATTTTCTTACATTATCTTCATTCTTTAATGTAACTCTTAATACTGGTGCAGCTTCTGTATCATCTTCAAAGAACTTAGAATCTAATTTTCCATTAGAATCTTTTGCAGATAAATTAATATTATCTGGTGCAGAATCTCTGTCAACTCTACCTGAAATTTGTCCAGCTTTATATCTTGTAGTTTTATGTCTTTCTACAGCTTCATCTGTATATACTGACGTAAATCTTGAAATTTCAGCTATATTAGATTTTTCATTTAATAAATCATCTCTATTTGTTGATTCTGATTTTTGAATTTTATCATATCCTTCTTTATCAACTTCGTATGTAATATAAACTTCAAAACTCTCTCCAGGTTCAAGTGTTAACTTATCATCAACTGATTTTTTATCTTCAGCCAATGCACTCAATCCTGTACATTTTGCAACTTTATAATCACCATTATCAGGAAGTTTTTCAAATGTTAACTCTCCAACTGCTTTATCATTTGTTTCCAATTCATCAATATATTTATTCTTTAAATCATCCTCTTTATTCCAGCTGTATAAATCACTATATGAATTATTAGCAGCAAGTTTTCTATAATATGGTGTTTCAGCAACAGTCTTTTCTTCTCTTGCAACATCTTTCTTATCTCCTGTTGAGATGTAAGATGTTACTTTCTTGCCATCTGTTTCTAAACCAACCATTGAGAATGTTTTATCATAGTAATCATTAAATTCATTGATTGATACATCTGTAAGTTCAGATGTGTTATACAATTGAATTTTGTATGTTACAAATAATCTTAATTCTGATCCTTCTTTTAAAGCCTTAACAATTGTTTTTGTAATATCATCTTCAATTGAATCATATGCACTAGATCTATAATTAAAGTCTGAGTTATATAATCCAATATTATATGTTTGTTTTCTGTATTCAGGTTGTATTGTCTTATCTAAAGCCTCACCTGTTAATAAACCTAATGAATTATATGTATAATCTGTTTCTTGCTCATTAACAACTACTTTAGCTTTATATAAATCTTTCAATACACTAACATCTGTATGATATCTTTCAAGTAAACCTAAGTTTATTTGATTAAAGTATTCATCAACTGGTTTATATTGATTTTTCAAAATTGTTATATTGTCATAATTTTCTCTTTCTACATGATATTTATTTTCATAAGGGAATACTAATCCAGCTTCTGAAGTTCTAGCAGCGAATTTATATTGATCATAAATAAATCCACTATCATCATGAGTTACCAATGTTGATTTTTTCTTAGTATATTCCTCTCCAACATCTGTTGAAGTGTAGTTCAATGAAGCTTCTTGTTTTTCACTAGTTCCATTCTCAACTTTATTATATTGTGATTGACCAATTCCACCAGTAGCTTTACCTTTTGTAGTTCCTTTTGATGTATCTATTGATTCGTCACCATAAAATTCTGTAAAGTAACTATCGAAATCTTTTCTTTCAGCACTATTTTCAACAATATATGAATCATTAGAATAATCTATTTTTGCCGAATTTCCTTTAATCTTTGAATAATCTGAATCTTCTCCAGCAGTTTCACCAACTGTTTTCTTGAATTCTGCTAGTTTCTCATCAACCTTATCTTTTCCAGATGATTTCAAATATTCAGTAGCTTCATATGTTTGACCATCATATACAAATTCTACATCATAAGACATTACATATTTTGATGTATCTAATCCCTCTTCTGAAGGAACTTGTATTTCTGGAATCTCATATTTTCCACCTTGGATATAAACTTTATTACTTATAAAATCTATTGCTTTTCCAGATGTATCCCAAGCAATTGCCTTTTCTCTTTCAACCTCTGTAAGTTTGTTATTATTCTTTTGATATTTAACCTTCCAAACTACAATTTCAACACTATTATCAGCAGCATATGGCTCTGATTTATCCTTAATTCCAAGTGTTCCTGTAGCTTGATCTTTTTGCTCATCTTGATCTATCCAAACCATACCAGATAAACGAGTTCTTAAATCACGTGGTTCTGTCATTATTTCAAGTTCAACTGGCATTGCAGCTTTTTCTCCGTTTAATCCTGTAAAAGCATTTATATCAATCTTTTCATTTGGTCCAGATGCATTTGATATCTTCTGTAATTCTTCTGTTTCACCAGTTTCAGGGTCTGTTACATAACCTGTATATACTTCATATGAACCTTTTGCTGTCATGTAATGGAAATCAACTTTGAAACTCTTTAATGCAACAACATCATCTAAATAATCAATTTCCAAATAGAATTCTTCACCATCATATGGGAATGAATATGTTTCAGCTGTATCTAAAAATTCTTGAGCTTTTTTATTATGAGCTTCTTCGTCTTTATAAACAACCTTAAAGTTTTCATTTTGTACATATACAGATTCACCTGCAGAATCTAATACCTCTGCTCCATTTCCGTCAACACCTACTAAAGTCATTTTTGTAATACCTGCAAAATCTACTTTAGCACGATTACCCTGTTTAGTTGTTCTTCTTTTATAATTAATTTTTAATGGTCCTACCAAATATTTATTTGTATCAGCATCAAAAGCTACTTTTAAATCTGATGATTTTTCAGGACTCATTCCTACATTATAATTAATTTTAAATGTACCATCTTCATTTTTTGGCCAACTTGTGTCTCCACCATTCATCTCTTTAACATAGCTTTCGAAATCTCTAGCTTCTGCTGCAAGTCCGCCACTTAAATCTTCTGGTATATTTTTATTTTCAGCTCTAGTACATACAAGCCACCATGCATATTGAACATATGAATATACTCCATTTCCACCACCACTAGATGGATTTAAAGTAACATTGTAATATTTGCCATCGCTATCTTTAATTACATATTTTTCATCACCAGCATTATCAACACCATTATTTTTGTTTTTAACTCTATATATTGTTTGATTGCCTATTTTAGCAAATTCCTCTAAATTATCTTTAGAACCTTCATATACAGTTTGAGTTTTATTAAATGATAATCCTGTAGTAGCTCCAGGTAAGTTATTTCCAGCTTCAGCTAATACCCAAGCTTCAGCAGGTGTAGCTACATAAGTTCCTTGATGTGTCCATGTACCTTCATACCCTAAAGGCATACCCTTTGCAGCACATAAGATATTAGGATCATTAATCAAATTATCATACGTTATTGAAGGGCTACTTCCTAATGAACCATGTGAATATTGGTTAAGTATTCCATAAGCAGTTTGTTGTTGCTTTTCAAGCCAACTCTTAACTTGTATAGGTAAATCCTTAGAAAGTTTTGTAGCTTCTTCAGCCGTATACATTTTTGCAAGTGAAATCAAATCAGGTGACTTCATTGCAACTACAAGGTACGCAAATAGTATAAGTAACGCTATTATAAATGTTCTTATTATATACTTCTTTTTGTTTCTCATACTATCACCCCCTTATTCTTTCTATCAATCTGTATCTTAATTACATACAGAGTAATCAATAAGACTATCAGTGTAGTACTAATAATCATTAAGTTAATCATACTTCCACCAGTTTGAACACCAATGATTAAATCAGCTTTACTCAAATCATCCTCATCTTGAGCTTGGTTACCAGGAGTAGAATCTACATCGCTAATTGCATATTGGTTATAATCTTCTGCAATTTCAAATGTATTGTTTATAATACCTGTACCGTTTTCTGTCATTTTCTTTGTTAAAATTAACTTAATCTCCTTTGTATCGCCTGGTTGTAATAATACATCTTCAAGTTGATTTGTATAAGCATTACCATCAGCAGCAACATACCAACCAGAATTTAATCCAGTATCAAGCTCTAACTCCTCAGGTAAATAATCAACTATTGATTTTGCATATCCTGCTATTTCTCCTCTATTTGCAACGGTTATTGTATACTCTACAAACAATTTTGAAGAATCTGCATATTTAGGATTAATATCAACTTTTGCAAGTTTTGGATTTTCCATTTCATATGTATTTGTTTCTTTATCATTTTGAACTGTAATTCTATTAATATTTGCATCTAATGATAAATCAAACATACCAGCTGCAACAAATCCAATATCAATATCAGATACACTTGAATCTTTTATACTAATTTTATCTGTAACTGCTTTATAATTTGAAGTGATTGCATCTGAGTTTTTATCAGCTGTAACACCTTGCTTCTTATAATCAGTTAATTGATATTTTGTTGTATCATATTCAAATTTTACATAGTAATCACCAGGTTTAACATTTTCGAATAAATATTCTCCAACATTATTTGTAACTACTTGGCTAACTATCTCTTGAGAAGAAATATCACATAATTTTGCAACTATATTTACCATTCCTTCTTCTTCATCATCTTTTTTACCATTCTTATTTTTATCATAAAATGCTGTACCTATAATCTTATATGTTGAATTTTCATTAACTACAGAGTCCTTATTTAATGCTTCACCAACAGTAGTAATTCCATCATAATTAACTACAGGTGCATTTTCACTTTCTGTTTCAATAGTCATATCATTGCTTTGTGTAGATGTTCCAACTTCAGTAGTAGCAACTGGTTGAAGAATATTTGTTACTTTTTCAGTTTCAACTGTCTCAACATTATTTCCAGAAACTACCCAGCCTGTACCAACTACAGCTTCATTTGTTCCTTGTAAATTTTCAGCACGGCATACTAAATCAATTTTAGCAGTTTCACCTGCATAAATTTCAGTTTTTAATGAGAAATCATCTGAAATATATGCATTTACTGATCTACCACTATCAAATTCACATTTTCCAGAAATCATTACTAATCCATCTGGTAATTTATTTGATACATCTATGGTATCACTTGCTTTTCCTACATTCTTAATTTCAAGAACATATTCAACATAGTCACCTTCTTTAACATATCTGTTATCAGAATTTGCATAACTATTAATTTCTAATTTTGGTTTAGCTAAAGTAATATGATTTTCATCTGACATATAAGCTGTTTTTAAATCTCTACTTTCAACTGTTGCTGTAGAAACTAAGTCTTTTTCTGTTTCACTCATATCATTTGCTTTAACAACAACCTTGCAAGTTTTTCCAGCTCCTAGTGAAGAAACATTCCATGTAACTACTCTTGAACTTGAATCAAAGCTTCCTACATTTGAATTCTCTCCATCAACATAAGCATTAACAACATCTAATCCTTCTGGAATAACTTGTTTTACAACAATATTATTAATATTTGCATTATTTTGATTTGTAATTGTAACTGAATATGTCATTTCTTCATTTGGTAATATTGTATAGCCATCTTTTGTTGAAGTAAGTTCCACATCAATTTGAGAATCATCAATTTTATATTCTTTATCTTGATTTAAGCTAATTGCCTTTTCTAAACCGTCAGCCTCAACTGTTGCTTCTAAATTAACTGTTCCTTCATAACCCTCTAAAACTTCAAGTTTAAATTGAACTGTTGTAGATTGGAACTCTTTAACTTCTCCTACATCAATTACAATATCATCTGCATTTTCACCATCTGTTACATATCTTGTTCCTTCTGGCACATTTGCCTTTAAAACAACATTTGTAGCTGATGTTCTTCCATCATTTTTAATATTTACTGTATAATCAATATATTGTCCAGCAATAACTGTATCACCTTGAACACTTGTTGACATATTAGCATTAAGCATTGGAGCATTTCCAGTTGTTAAAACAATTTTATCAGCTTCACCAACACCTTTTGTTCTTTCACCAACATAGTATGTTCCAAATGTTCCAGCCATATCTATGTTATTTGTTAAGTTTGCTGGTATTTCAAAATCATATGTAAATGATAATATATCACCAATTTTTACATTCTCATTAACAACAATTAAGAAAGATTTAACCTTATCTAATGACTCAGGTTCAACCGTCCATCCATTTGATGATACACTTAAATCATCTGTTGCATCACCATTTTCTGAATAATAAACAGTTGTTGTAAATCCATCAGCTTCTGAGAAAATCTTTGATGTCATTGGAGCTGTCATGTTTGTTCCTAAGACTTCGCTTGAAACAATTGATTTGTTTCCATCAAATATTGTTCTACCTAAAATATGAACATCATGCATTTCTTCATCAGTATTGTTTATTAAAATCATTTTCATTTCAGCTGTTCTGCTATCAGCAAATGTATCAATTGTATCTTCTTTTCTACCTTGATCAACTGAAATTAATGAAGCATCTTCCTTATAATTTGAAATCATTTGAGCATTAACAAATCCATTTGGAGCAACTATATTTAAGTCTGTATCATATTCGCCTTGTCTACCAATTAATAAGTATGCTGATGGAGATGTAAGCATATTCCAATCAGAACCTACTACATAATTTGTTGCATCCTCATTATAATAATTCATTAAAAGTTTTTCTTTCTTAGAAGCTGTATACATATTAGTTTCTATATCAGCTTTTAATATGACTGTTGTACCCTTATCAGAATCACCCATTGTATATTTTGTTTGAGTTCCTTTTAATGTAATTTTTATTACAACTTTATTTTCTTGATCTCTTAAAGTCTCAATATTTGCTATATCTAATTCATCATTTCCATAAAGTAAATTCATATCTTTAATGTTTACACTTTTTACTTCTTTAGGGAAAACCAATTCAAACACTGGATTTTTATAAACATCACTATTTACATTACTATTATTTAATGAAAGTGTAATTTCAACATCTTCATTATTAACTAATGTACTTAAATCTGTTCTACTTAATGAAACTGTTGCACCTGTTGATGTTTCTGTTAAATTAGTCTCAACAGTTCTATCTGGCATCTCAGTTACAAGTCCTTCTTCAAGTTCTGCTGAACCAGTGAAACTTTCTTGTATACTTCTAAACATTGCTAAATCAACTTTTTCATAAGTACATTTTGAAATTGCTTTTGTAGCAACGATGTTTAAAATACCTTCTCCAACAGGATTGTTAATTTTCATTACAATTCTTCCAATTTTGTTATCTCCAAAATCAACTGTAATATATCCATCACCATCATCAACAGTATCTTTGTTTAATTGAATTAACTGAGTTCCATTTTCATTTAAAATTTCAAAATTACCTGTTTCACCAATTATTGAAACAAGATTAGCTTTATTTACTCTTATCTTATTATAATATGTGTTTTCGCCATTTTTAGTTGATGTACTATATCCGTTACTATTGTCATCAACAAAATACTCAGTTCCTTCATTTATTTCTACAGATTTTACTAAATCAACTCTTGAGATATTTACATCAAATGCACTTTCATATTGAACAATATATTCTGCTTCCTCAGCATTTGCATTTGCATATAAATAACCTTTGCTTATATTTTGAGTTTTTCTAGTAACATCATAAGTAACTATATTTGAATTTGCTTGAGATAAATCATATTCTTTTTCAATAGAACTTGAAATTTCTTTTGTGTTTTTTCCTGAGAAAATACTAGCTCTTGCAGAAACTGTTGCATTTAATTTTCCATTAGTAACATCAGAATAATCTTCATATTTATATGAAATGATATATTCATCGTTTCCAGTACTCATTTGATATTTGCCTTCTTTTTCTGCATTATTTACATTTATATAAACCTTTCCATTCTCATATGACCAGTTTTCAACTGTAAATAATGTATCTCCATTTAGAAGACCATTTGTAAATCCAGTACTAATTGCTGAAACATTAACATCTTTAACACCTGCTCCATCAACTCCTGGAATTGCAACTTCTAATGAAGTATCTTTTATAGGTAATTCATTTTTTGAATCTGAACCTAAAGTTACTTTTAATTGAACCAAAGCTTCTTTAGAACCATCTTTTGTATAAGGAATGAATTTTTCAACGCTACTTCCAACAACTAAATTCATATCATTTGAAAGCTCTAAAACAGGTTTAACTGATTTAGTTATAATAGTTTCATTTCCTTCACTATCAACATGTGTTCCTAATAAACTTAATTCAACTCCACCTTGAAGTTTAGCAATATCAACTGTATCTTCATTCTTAAGTTCAATTGGAATGTAAACTTTAACTTCTGTTCCACCATTAATTTGTCTTAATTTAATTTTACCATCCTCAATTGATTGGATATATTCACCAAGTGAAATATTGTCCTTTACTTTAAAAATTTGATTAGCTAAATCTTTAATATCGATTTTTGCATTTTTTAAATAACCTGTTGATTTAACACCAACTGTTATTTCAATTGCTAATCCATTTTGAAGTACTTGTTCAGAATTTGTATTTTCAGTTGTTACTGATTCAGAAGGTTGACTTTCAGTATTAGTTACATTGTTTTGTGTTTCAGATGTAACATTTGCTGAATTTTCTACTTTATTGGAAGAAACATCAACATCATTAGCATCATCACTACCATTTGTTACTTCAACTGGTATGTTTTCTGAAACATTAGCAGTATCTTCAACATTTGTAGCATTAATTGGTGTATCTTCTGTAACATCTTCACTGTCTGAAACATCCTGAGCTATTTCGTTATTTCCAATCCTTCCTTGAATTTGTGCGCCACCGACTTCAGCATTTGCATTAGCACTTTCCGCATCCAAACTTGGTATAGACTTCGTTTCATCTGTCGAACCACTATCCTGCTCAGTATTATTAATCATAACAAACTGCGCAGAATAATTAACATCATCATCCGGTTCAACTGCATAAGAAACAAGAGCTGTACCAAGAGTAGCAAAATTGCTAAATACAAGCATAAAAACAATTAAGCTAGCCATGGCTTTTTTCTTAATTTCTCCCATCATTGCACATTTACCTCCGCAAATATATTGACTTTTTTAACTATTCGCCTTCTATTTTAAAGAATTTTTAAGATATGTCAATTAAAATTTTTTCCATTTTTTGAATTTACGATTTTACAACTATACTCTCTATTTACGGAAATTAACACATTACAGCCATTTTTACATTTTTATTAAATTTTTTGACGCAATTTAGTGAAACCCGCTTTTTAGTTTCCATAAAAATAATATGTAAACCAAATCACTGAAAAAGACACAAGTTATCCACATGCTTATGCACCATTGTGGATAACTTTTTTTACGCTTGTTAGTAACTGCAAAAGAAAAATACATATGAAAATATTTTCATATGTATTTTTCTTTTGCTTATTAAATTGTATTATTGACGTTTTTTCTTAATTACGTAAACACCTGATGCTATTGCAATCATAATCATTAGAACTCCTCCTGCAATTGCAACATATGGAATTTCACCTGTTCCTACTGCTACTATCAAGTCTGCTTTACTTTCATTATCTAATTTGTCTTTCTCTTCAAATCCTGCCTCATTTTCTGTAATAATGCTTGCAATATTTTCTTTCGTTCCTACATTACTATCACCGTTTTGCCATCCTAGAACTACTTGATATTCTCTGCTTTCCCCTGGTTTTATTTCATCAGTCTCAATACTTGCCGTTGTTTGATTTATCGTCCATCCTGAATTATTGTCTGCTACCATTGTCATTCCACTTGGTATGTTTTCTACAACATTTGCTCTACCAGCTAACTCTCCGTCATTTGTTACTCTAATTCTATAAACTACTTTTACATTTGCTGTTGATAATTCTTTTCTA
>ULQE01031055.1_pt1 | contig 12535 bp, 10 predicted proteins | sample 1954171 | NCBI WGS metagenome assembly ULQE01 (sample SAMEA4835647, study PRJEB28245) | human gut metagenome | biome: gut microbiome; material: fecal sample | place: Denmark | collected 2008
ATCAAATAAAATATGAATTTTAGCCGTAGAACATATGTAGTATTTTAAAGAAAGCTAGTACATATATTTATTCAATAATGGAAGGGAAAATGCTATGCCAGTAACAGAATATTTAATAAGAAATGCCGAGTTATACCCCGATGAAGTTGCCTTGGTTGAACTAAATCCAGATGAGAAAGATACAAGGAGAACAACTTGGAAAGAATTTGATTTAATACAGCCAAGTGCCAATATGCCATATAGGCGTGAGATTACATGGAGCGTATTTAATGAGAAAGCCAATAGGTTTGCCAATATGCTTATAAGCCGTGGAGTTAAGAAAGGGGATAAGGTTGCTATTCTTATGTATAACTGCCTGGAATGGCTGCCCATATATTTTGGTGTATTAAAGACAGGTGCAATAGCAGTGCCATTTAATTTCAGATATGACTCAGATGAGATATACTATTGCGCTGAACTTGCACAGGTAGATGTCATTGTATTTGGCTTTGCATTCATTGGAAGAATAGAGGTTAATGCTGAGAGATTATTAAGAGGAAGACTTCTTATATATGTAGGAGACAACTGTCCAAGCTTTGCAGAAAGCTATCACGAGCTTGTTGCTGATTGTTCAAGTAAAGAGCCAGATGTTAAGATAACGGAAGATGATTATGGTGCGATATATTTTTCATCAGGAACAACAGGATTTCCTAAAGCAATACTTCATAAGCACCAAAGCCTTACACAGGCGGCTGTTATGGAACAGAAGCACCATTCTACTGGCAGAGATGATACATTTTTATGTATACCACCACTTTATCATACAGGAGCAAAGTTCCACTGGATGGGAAGCCTTGTTGCAGGAAGTAAGGCGGTTCTTCTTAAAGGAACGAAGCCGGAACAGATATTGTCAGCAGTATCAAGTGAACACTGCACTATAGTATGGCTGTTAGTGCCTTGGGCACAGGATATTCTTGATGCATTGGATTCAGGAAAGATTAAGTTATCAGATTACAATTTATCGCAGTGGCGTCTTATGCATATAGGTGCTCAGCCAGTTCCACCATCACTTATTAAGAGGTGGAGGAAATATTTTCCTAATCATCAATATGATACTAACTATGGTTTGTCAGAGTCAACTGGACCGGGCTGTGTTCATCTTGGAGTTGAGAATATAGATAAAGTTGGTGCAATTGGAATTCCGGGTTATGGCTGGGAATGTAAGATTGTTGATGAGAATGATAATGAAGTCTGTCAGGGTGAAGTCGGTGAGCTATGTGTTAAAGGACCCGGAGTTATGACTTGTTATTATAGAAATGAAGCTGCTACAAAGGAAGTATTAAAAGACGGCTGGCTGTATACAGGTGATATGGCTATGCAGGATAAAGATGGCTTTTATTTTCTTGTGGACAGGAAGAAAGATGTTATTGTATCAGGTGGAGAGAATATATATCCTGTGCAGATAGAGGATTTCTTAAGAAGATTTCACAAGATAAAGGATGCGGCGGTAATTGGTCTTCCTGACAGGCGTCTAGGCGAGAAGACAGCAGCAATTATAGAGATTAAAGACGGAGTCAGTTGTACAGAGGAAGAAATCGAAAAGTTCTGTCTTGAGCTTCCACGTTATAAAAGACCTAAGCAGATAATATTTGCGGATATACCAAGAAATGCAACAGGTAAGATAGAGAAACCAAAGCTTCGTAAAATATATGGAGCAGATAAGCTTGTTGCGATGGAGAACAAAGCATAATTGTGATTATAGATTAATATGCAATACAGATATTATTATAGATGATGGAAGGAAAAGGTATGAAAGAGTTAATGTTAGGCAACAAAGCGGTTGCCAGAGGGTTATATGAAGCTGGTTGTAAGGTTATATCAAGTTATCCGGGAACTCCTAGTACAGAGATTACAGAGGAGGCAGCAGCTTACAATGAGATATATTGTGAATGGGCACCTAATGAAAAGGTTGCATTAGAGGTGGCTCATGGAGCAACACTTGGTGGTGTAAGAGCGGCGTGTGCTATGAAGCACGTAGGCTTAAATGTTGCGGCAGACCCATTATTTACAATATCTTATCAGGGGCTTAATGCAGGACTTGTAGTGTGTGTTGCAGATGACCCGGGTATGCATTCATCACAGAATGAGCAGGATTCAAGGCATTATGCAATTGCGGCGAAGCTTCCAATGCTTGAGCCATCAGACTCAGAGGAGTCGAGAGTATTTGTTAAGAAAGCATTTGAAATGTCCGAAAAGTTCAATACACCAGTCCTTTTAAAAATGGTCACGAGAGTAGCCCATTCACAGAGCATAGTTGATACAGAGGAAAGAGTTGAGCCAGATAGAGTTCCTTATGTAAAAGACCCAGCTAAAGTAATGATGACACTTAACTCAAGAAATGCTCATATAAGGGTTGAGGAGAGAACTAAGGCATTGATAGAATATGCTGAAAGCACAGAACTTAACAGAGTTGAGATGGGTGAGGATACAAGTGTGGGAATTATCACAGACTCTACTTCATACCAGTATGCAAGGGAAGTATTAGGTGATAAAGTTAGCATATTAAAGCTTGGAATGATTAATCCACTCCCAGAAAAGCTTATAAAAGACTTTGCACAGAAGGTAGATAAGGTTATTGTTCTTGAAGAGTTAGACCCTATAATTGAAAATCACTGCAAACAGCTTGGAATTAAGGTGGCTGGTAAGGATACATTTCCTATATGCGGCGAGTTCTCCCAGAACCTTGTAAGAAAATGTCTTGGTATGAAAGAACCAGAGCATATTACTATAGAAGAAAATGTTCCAGCACGTCCTCCAGTTATGTGTGCAGGCTGTCCACATAGAGGAATATTCTACATTTTAAAGAAGAAAAAATGTATGGTATATGGTGATATTGGCTGTTATACATTGGGCGCAGTTGCACCGCTTAATGCAATGGATTTGAATGTCTGTATGGGAGCTTCCTGTTCAGGACTTCACGGCTTTAATAAAGCTATAGGTGAGGAAGCAGAGAGTAACAGCGTAGGTGTTATCGGAGATTCAACATTTATTCATTCAGGAATGACAGGTATAACAGACATTTCTTATAATATGAGTAATTCGACAGTGATTATCCTTGATAATTCTATTACAGGAATGACAGGACACCAGCAAAATCCAACTACAGGAAAGAACCTTCGTGGTGAACCAGCAGGAAAGGTTGATCTTGAAGCATTATGCAGGGCATTGGGCTTTAACAGAGTAAGGGTTGTAGACCCATATGACCTTAAGGCAGTTGAGGAAGCTGTTACAGAGGAGCTTGCAGCTAAAGAACCATCTATTATTATAAGCCGCAGACCTTGCGTTATGATTAAAGGAACAGTACATAAACCACCAATCAGTGTAGATGAAAGCAAATGTGTTGGCTGTAAACAGTGTATGAGCATAGGCTGTCCAGCAATTGCAGTTAAAGATAAGAAAGCACATATTGACCCTACACTCTGCATAGGCTGTAAAGTATGTTCACAGATGTGTAAGTTCGAGGCAATATAATGTTGTAAGGCGATGTATATTAGGTGTTAATGGAATAGAAAAAAGTATTAGATGTCCGATTTGTTCAAATTAGATTTGCTTGATGTGAAATTAGGCAGGGCATCTGATAATGTCGGAAATGAGGAATATGTATGAGTAATTCAGTTAAGAATATTATGATTGTTGGTGTTGGCGGACAGGGAACACTTCTGGCAAGTAAACTGCTTGGTTATGTTCTTATGCAGCAGGGATATGATGTTAAAGTGTCAGAGGTACACGGAATGAGCCAGCGAGGCGGAAGTGTTGTTACTTATGTAAGATTTGGAGATAAGGTATATTCTCCAGTTATTGATAAAGGTGAGGCTGATTATATTCTTTCATTTGAGAAGCTTGAAGCGTTAAGATGGATTGAATATTTAAAGATTGGCGGACAGATAATAACTAACACGCAGGAAGTTGACCCAATGCCGGTAATTACAGGTGCTATGCAGTATCCAGATAATATTATTGAAAAGCTTGAGAGTGCAGGTGCAAAGGTCGATGCTAAAGATTTCTTATCAATAGCAGAAGAAGCAGGGTCGGCCAAAGCGGTTAATATTGTACTTATGGGAAGATTATCAGATTATTTCAAAGACATTCCATATGAGGTGTGGGATAAAGCAATAGATGAGATAGTCCCAGAGAAATACAGAGAGCTTAATCATAAGGCATTGAAGCTTGGCAGAGGCTGAGTAAATGTAAAATAATAAAGGTAAAATGGATATACATTTGTGATATTATGGTATCATATGTATATCCATTTTGTAATATTAGTGGCAGGAGTTATTATATAGAATTAAAGAGGCTTATATGTTTAATCTAGAAGAAGAATTAAAGAAGCTCCCAGATAAGCCGGGAGTGTATATTATGCACGATAAACACGACACAATTATATATGTCGGCAAGGCTAAGATATTAAAAAATCGTGTAAGACAATATTTTCAGAGTAATAAAAATCATTCGGCAAAAGTTGTCCAGATGGTTTCACATATTGCATATTTTGAGTATATCGTGACAGATTCTGAGCTTGAAGCACTGGTGCTTGAATGTAATCTTATAAAGGAACACAGACCAAAATATAACACGATGTTAAAGGACGACAAGAGTTATCCTTTTATTAAGGTTACTATTGGAGAGGAATTTCCAAGAGTGTTATTCTCAAGAACAATGAAGCACGGAACTGGCAAATTCTTTGGACCGTACACATCAGCAGGTGCTGTCAAGGAGACAATTGAACTGCTCTGTAAGCTTTACAAGGTAAGAACGTGCAACAGGAGACTTCCTAAAGATATAGGCAAGGACAGACCATGCCTTAATTACCATATCGGACAGTGCAATGCACCTTGTCAGGGTTATGTGAACAAAGATGAATATAAAAAAAATATAGATAAAGTAATAAGCTTCCTTAATGGTAATTATTCTGAGATTATTAATGAGCTGACGAATAAAATGCAGGATTGTTCCGAGCGTATGGAATATGAGGAAGCCGCTAGATACAGGGATTTGTTAATCAGCGTTAAGCAGATCGCACAGAAGCAGAAGATAACAGCAGATGATGCAACAGACAGAGATGTAATTGCGTGCGCTATGGACGCGGAAGATGCAGTTGTACAGGTATTCTTTATAAGACAGGGCAAGCTTCTTGGACGTGAGCATTTCCATATGAAGGTTGCAACGAATGACAGCAGAAGCGGCATTTTGTCAGAATTTATGAAGCAGTATTATGGTGGAACACCATATATTCCCAATGTGATAATGACACAGGAGGAGATTGAGGATGCTGGTACAATCGCCGACTGGCTTTCAAGCAGGAAGAAGCGGAAAGTTACAATTATCACGCCAAAGAAGGGCGATAAGGAGAAAATGGTTGAACTTGCCCATAAGAATGCACTTATGGTATTAACTAAAGATGCAGAGAAGATTAAGCTTGAGGAGAAAAGGACAACAGGTGCTATGAAGCAGATAGCAGACTGGCTTGGGCTTGTTTCGATAAGGCGTGCAGAGGCTTATGATATATCTAATACAAGTGGTGTTGAGTCAGTTGGTTCAATGGTTGTATTTGAGGACGGAAGACCTAAGAAAAATGATTATAGAAAGTTCAAGATTAAGACGGTCAAAGGGCCTGATGATTATAAGAGTATGAGAGAAGTACTTACAAGACGTTTTACAAGAGGAATGAGAGAGCGTGCAGGTGAGGAAGAGACAAGGGGGTTTGCTGTGTACCCGGACCTTATAATGATGGATGGTGGACGAGGACAGGTGAACATTGCACTGGAGGTTCTTGATGAACTTCATATTAATATTCCTGTATGCGGTATGGTTAAGGACGATAACCATAACACAAGGGGACTTTACTATAATAATGTAGAAATTCCAATAGACAGGCATAGTGAAGGTTTTAAGCTTATAACAAGGGTTCAGGATGAGGCACATAGATTTGCGATAGAATACCACAGGTCATTAAGAAGCAAGAAGCAGGTAAGCTCAGTTCTTGATGAGATTGAAGGAATCGGACCAGCAAGAAGAAAAGCGTTGATGAAACATTTTCTTGATATTGACAAAATCCGTAATGCCAATGTAAGTGAGCTTATGGAGGCAGAAGGAATTACAGAAAATGTAGCGCAGAACATATACAAATATTTTCATTGATGTGTTATTTTAATGTCTTTCAATATTAATTGCACTGTGTTAAACTATTAATAATAGATAGTCAGAAGATATATAGTCTTAAGTAAGGCAATGAAATATAAAATGTGGCATAATTGCGCAGGATTGGAGTAGATATGAACGGAAAAGAAAGAGTTAATTTATTCAAGGTAATCGAGAAGATGAATCTTGTTAATCTTACACCTGATATTGATGTTAAGGGAATATGGATTCACGTTCCAGAATTTAACAGGCCAGCGTTACAGCTCACCGGATTTTATGACCAGTTCGATAATGACAGAATACAGATTATAGGTAATGTAGAATATGCTTATCTTAAGAGCCTTTCAGAAACAGAGCGTTATGAAAGATATATGCAGTTGTTATCAAGCAATATTCCCTGCCTTATCTTCTGTAGGAATTTAGAGCCGGAGGCAGAGATTATAGAGCTTGCAAAGAAATATCAGATTCCAATATTAAAGTCTGCTGAGTCAACATCTTCATTTTCAGCAGAAGTTATAAGATGGCTTAAAGTACAGCTTGCACCTTGTATAGTAATACACGGTGTATTAGTTGATGTATATGGCGAAGGTGTGCTTATTACAGGTGAGAGTGGTATAGGTAAGAGTGAAGCAGCACTTGAGCTTATAAAGAGAGGCCACCGTCTTGTAACAGATGATGCTGTCGAGATTAGAAAAGTAAGTGATGAAACATTAGTTGGTTCAGCACCCGGAGTTACTAAGTATTTCATAGAGTTAAGAGGTATTGGTATTATTGATGTAAAGACACTTTTCGGTGTAGAGAGTGTTAAGGAAACTCAGGAGATTGATATGGTTATCAAGCTTGAGGACTGGAATAAGGACAAGGAGTATGACAGACTTGGACTCGAAGAAGAATACACAGAATATCTTGGCAATAAAGTAGTGTGTCATTCGCTTCCAATAAGACCAGGACGTAATCTTGCAGTAATAGTTGAGGCTGCGGCTGTAAACCACAGACAGAAGAAGATGGGTTACAATGCGGCTAAGGAGTTATATAGAAGAGTACAAGAGAACCTTATGAGGGGTGATGATGAAGATGAGTTTATTTAAGGATATAGTTCTTGGCATTGATATAGGTGGAACAACCTGCAAATGCGGCGTGTTCACAACAGATGGCACGCTTGTATACAAGGATGAGATACCAACAAGGAAAGATGAGGGTGGAAGTCTTATTTTATCAGACATTAAAGAACATATTCCAGAGCTTGTGAAAGCGGCAGGACGAAGCTGTGATGAGATTAAAGGTGTTGGAATAGGTGTTCCAGGTGCAGTAAGAGAAGATGGAACAGTCAACAAATGTGTTAATCTTGGCTGGGGTGTATTTAACGTTGCACAGACTTTTAAAGATATGACAGGCTATGAAGTTAAAGTTGGCAATGATGCCAATATGGCGGCACTTGGTGAATACTGGATGGGAAGTGCGAAAGCATATTCAAGCGTTGTATTAGTTACAATAGGAACAGGTGTTGGCGGCGGAGTTATAATTGACGGTAAGCCAATATGCGGATACAATGGTGCTGCGGCAGAGATAGGACATCTGCCTATAGTAGAGGAGGAGACAGAATACTGTAACTGCGGTAATAAGGGCTGCCTTGAGCAGGTGGCATCAGCAACAGGCATAGTCAGAACAGCGACAAGAATGTTAAATGCAACCGATGAGCCATCGGCACTTAGAGCACTTCCTTATATATCTGCTAAGGCAGTATTTGATGAAGCTAAATCAGGAGATTCGTGTGCCATAAAGATTGTTGATTATGTATGCAGATATTTAGGAAAAGGCATTGCCTGTGCTTCTGCTATGACTGATACAGAGGTTATATGTATTGGCGGCGGAGTATCAGCGGCAGGTGATTATCTTATAGAAAGAGTTGCTAAGTATTACAAAGAATACGCATTTCACGCGTGCAAGAATACTAAGATAGTCAGGGCTGAACTTGGTAATGATGCAGGTATGTATGGAGCTGCCAAGCTGGCATTAGGTTAATATAAAAGATTGGAGAGTAAGAAGCTTATGGATAATAATGAGCTGTTAGATAATCTTAAATTAATTGTGGGTGACACACAGGTAAGAACTGGTGAACCTATGAATATTCATACTACATTTAGAATTGGAGGCTGTGCAGATTATTATGTACAGCCATCTTCTATTGAGGAGTTACAATCATTAATTCGATTTTTGAATAAATCGGACATAGAATGCTGCGTTATAGGTAACGGAAGCAACCTTTTAGTATCAGATAAAGGAATAAGAGGAGTTGTAATACAGCTTTCAGATACATTTGACGAGGTAGAATATATTGATGATGTTACTGTAAAGGTTATGTCAGGAATGATGTTGTCAAGACTCGGTAACAAGCTGGCAGATAAGGGACTTGCAGGCTTTGAATTCGCAACGGGAATACCGGGAAGCGTAGGCGGTGCAGTTAGAATGAATGCAGGTGCATATGGTGGAGAAATTAAAGACATAATAGTTAGTGCCGATGTACTCGACCGAAGCGGCAGGCTTATAAGCCTTAGCAGGGACGAACTTGAGTTAGGTTATAGAACAAGCTGTATAGCGGCTATGGATTATATAGTTGTCAGTGCTGTGTTCAGATTACAGAAAGGTGATACTGACACAATCAAGGCACTTATAAAGGAACTTGCTGTTAAGAGAAGAGCTAAGCAGCCTTTGGAATATCCTAGTGCAGGAAGTACATTTAAACGTCCACAAGGCTTCTTTGCAGCTAAGCTTATAGAAGATGCAGGACTTAAAGGAGTGTCAGTTGGCGGAGCAATGGTTTCAGAGAAACATTCTGGTTTTGTTGTTAATACAGGCAATGCAACAGCAAAGGATGTGTGTATGCTTACTGATATGGTTAAGGATAAAGTTAAACAGCAGTCAGGTGTAGATCTTGAACTGGAGGTTATAAAGCTCGGAGATTTTAGTTAAATGCCGTGGAGGAACTTATGAAGATAGTTATTGTAACGGGAATGTCAGGTGCAGGTAAATCAACAGCATTAAATATGCTTGAAGATGAGGGATATTATTGTGTTGATAATATGCCTATATCGCTTATACCTAAATTTGCGGAGCTGGCAGACTGTCAGGAACAGGATAACGGATATAATAATATAGCATTAGGCGTTGATATAAGAAGCGGACATTCTCTTGCAGAGTTCGAGTCCGTACTTGATTATATGAAAAAACGCCAGTATAACTATAAAATATTATTCCTTGAATCTAGTGACGAAGTGCTTGTAAAGCGTTATAAAGAAACGAGAAGGACACATCCGCTTGCGAAGGACGGACGAGTTGACAGAGGTATTGAGCTTGAGAGGAAACAGTTAAAGTTCCTTAAGCAGAGGGCAGATTATATTGTTGATACAAGTACGCTTCTTACAAGAGAATTAAAGCAGGAGTTACAGAAGATAATTCTTGAACGTAAGGAGTATAACAATTTATTTGTAACTGTGCTGTCATTTGGCTTTAAATACGGAATACCAGTAGATGCAGATATTGTATTTGATGTAAGATTTCTGCCTAATCCATATTATGTTGAAGAATTAAGGCCGCTTACAGGCAATGACAAACCAATACAGTCATTTGTAATGAAAGCACCAGAGGCGAAAGAATTTCTTAATAAGGTAGATGATCTTATACAATTTCTTCTTCCTAACTATGTAAAAGAGGGCAAGTCAAGCCTTGTTATAGCTGTTGGCTGTACAGGAGGAAAGCACCGTTCAGTAACACTTGCCAATGAGCTGGCGGCAAGAATAGCAAGTACACCATATGGCTGTAAAGCTGAACATCGTGATATAGACAAAGATGCTAAGAGAAAGGGAGATAAGTAATGTCGTTTTCTTCAGATGTTAAAGAAGAATTAAGCACCAGAATTGATATGGCAAGACACTGCCAGATAGCTGAATTTGCTGCGATTATGGGAATGTCAGGACGTATCAGGAGAGCATCGGGCAAAAGAATGCAGATAGAGATGTCTACTGAGAACGAGATTGCAAGATACAAGTTTATAGTATTATTAGAGCAGATATTTGATATTGATACAGGCGATATAATATATGTTTCAAAGAGCAGCCGTGACACAACAATCAGAATAGAAAATCAGGAATATGTCGCTAAAATATTGCAGACACTTAAATGGGCTGATGAAACATTTGATAATATTGAACCTGTATTTGTTGACCCAAGAATAGTGCAGAAGGACTGCTGTAAGAAAGCATTTATAAGAGGTGCATTTATAGCGGCAGGTTCTATAAGCGATCCTAATAAGTTCTATCATTATGAAATAGTATGCGACTATGAAGAAGATGCACAGTGCCTGTGTGATATGCTTATATTCTTCGGGCTTGATGCTAAGATTACAGTCCGCAAGAATGATTATATAGTATATATGAAGGAAGGCAGTAATATAACAGATGTGCTTAATCTTATGGGAGCATATGTTTCGCAGATGAATCTCTACAATGTTATGATTCTTAAAGAAATGCGTAATGACGTGAACCGTAAGGTTAACTGCGAAACAGCGAACCTTAACAAGACGGTTGCCGCTGCGGTAAAGCAGACTAAGGACATAATATATATAAGGGATACAGTTGGTCTTGGAAGCCTTAAGGACAGCTTAAGACAGGTTGCCGAGGTAAGGCTTGAACACGAGGATATGAACCTTAAAGATATAGGTGCATTGTTAGACCCGCCTGTTGGCAAGTCGGGTGTCAATCACAGACTCAGAAAGATAAGCGAATTCGCAGAACAGTTAAGACTTGAAAGAGGGGATTGACAACAAGCGTATAATAAAAATTAGGTAAGGTAAATTATTAGTTAAATGTATAGACAGAATGGAGGATAATATGACAAAAGTAGATATTATATCAGGATTTTTGGGAGCAGGTAAGACTACTCTTATTGCAAAGCTTTTAAAAGAAGGACTTGCTGGTGAGCAGGTTGTGCTTATAGAAAATGAATTTGGCGAGATAGGTATTGATGGCGGTTTCTTAAAGGAGTCAGGCGTTGAAATCAGAGAGATGAATTCAGGCTGCATATGCTGTTCTTTAGTAGGTGATTTCGGAACATCTTTAAAGGAAGTTGTTGAGAAGTACCACCCAGACAGAATTATTATCGAACCATCAGGTGTTGGCAAGCTTTCAGATGTTATTAAGGCTGTAAAGGATCTTCATATTGAGAATGAAATCCGTTTAAACAGTGCTTCAACAGTAGCCGATGCTTCTAAGGTAAAGGTATATATGAAGAACTTTGGTGAGTTCTTTAACAACCAGATTGAGCACGCTGGAACTATTATTCTTAGTAGAACACAGAATGTGTCAGAAGCCAAGTTAAAGACAGATATTGAACTTATCAGATCACTTAATAAGGATGCTCATATTATAACAACTCCTTGGGATGATATTGATGGCAAGCAGATACTTGATGCTATGGAAAATGTTACTAATCTTGAACTTGAAATGCTTGCAGAGGCAGCAGCAAAGGTGGCAGAGGAACACGAACATCACCATCATCACGATGGCGAGTGTGGCTGTGGACACGACCATCACGATGAAGAGCATGAACATCACCATCACGATGGCGAGTGTGGCTGCGGACACGACCACCACGATGAAGAGCATGAACATCACCATCACGATGGCGAGTGTGGCTGCGGACACGACCACCACGATGAAGAGCATGAACATCATCATCACGATGGCGAGTGTGGCTGCGGACATCATCACGAGCATGGTCATCACCACGCCGATGAAGTATTTACAAGCTGGGGCGTAGAAACTCCTAACAAGTATGACAAGGAAGAACTTTCAGAGATATTAAGAAAGCTTTCTGAGACAGATGATTATGGTAACATCTTAAGAGCTAAGGGTATGCTTCCTTGCTCAGATGGTAAGTGGATGTTCTTTGACCTTGTACCAGAAGAATATGAAATCAGGGAAGGCAAGCCTGATTTTACAGGAAGAATATGCGTAATAGGAGCAGAATTAAAAGAAGATGCTCTTAAAGAATTATTTAATGTATAATTGCGGAAGTTAAAGTACTGGACAATCCGCAGACATCACAGACTGGGGGCATAAGCCCCCAGCGTTATATATAGTTAGAATAGATGGAGGACATATAATGGCACAGGAAGAGTATCAGATTCCTATATTTTTAATAAATGGCCAGTTAGATAGTGGCAAGACCAGATTTATCTCAGATACTATAGCAATGGGACAGTTTGCAGAGGCAAAGAATAAGCTCCTTATCGTATGTGAGGAAGGCGAAGAAGAATACAGCGAGAAGCTTTTAAAAGATAATGGCGTGGATATGGTAGTTC
>ULQE01031519.1_pt1 | contig 12312 bp, 9 predicted proteins | sample 1954171 | NCBI WGS metagenome assembly ULQE01 (sample SAMEA4835647, study PRJEB28245) | human gut metagenome | biome: gut microbiome; material: fecal sample | place: Denmark | collected 2008
CAATATAAACAAGGGGAAATAAACGAAAAACAGTATAGGGATGGGATATATAGAATCACTAAAGAGTCTGGGGAAGCAAAGTTAAAGCTTTTATTGAAAGAAGCGGAGGCAGAACTGGCCTTATCTTCTGACCTCCCTCAAGAGAAGGTTGATGAGATTCAACGGAGAATAGATGAGATTAAGGCTCAGATTGAGGACTTTGGTAATGACATGGATAATGATGAAAATAATCCTGGGAAAAGATGGGCGGATGATTTTAATAATTCTTTGGGCAATTTATCTTCATCTGCCAATAAATATTTGGGGGACTCTGCCAATATATTTAATGCTCTGGGCGATATCATAGGAGAAATTACCGCAAAAATGGATGATGCAGGAGACAGTGTACTTAATTTTTGGGGCAAACTCGATGACAAAGGCAAATTATCCTTTGTGTTGTCTTCATTTGCAAAGATACAAGATGGAATTACTTCTATTATGACAGATATTTATGATGCCAGGATAAAACGTGTGGAAGAGGAACAGGAAGCTAATGAAGAAGCTGGCGAAAAAGAACTGGAGAGAATTGAAAAGTTGGAAAACTCTGGTGTCATCACTAAAGAAGAAGCTGAAGCAAGAAAAAGAGCGGCAGAACAAACTACTGCGAATAAGAATAAAGAACTGGAGAAAAAGAAAGAGGCTCTCCAGCAGAAACAGGCCAAATGGGAGAAGGCTAATGCGATCAGTCAATCTATCATAGCTACTGCACTGGCTGTTTCAAGGGCCCTCCCGAATATGGTTCTGGCTGCATTGGTTGGAGCATTGGGAGCTGCCCAGCTTGCGACTATTATTGCTCAGCCTATTCCCAAATATGCTAAGGGTACAGATAACCATCCCGGTGGGTTAGCTATTGTAGGAGATGGAGGTAAACATGAAGCTGTTGTAACTGACAGGGGAGCTTATATAACTCCTAATGTTCCTACTTTGATTGATTTGCCGCGTCGGGCAAAGGTTATTCCCGATGTAGATATAGAGAGGCGCAGTGATTTCCTGCCTCCTTTTGACAGGTTAGCTTTGTATCGCAGCATGAATTTGCGTACAGATATAGGTGCTTTGATGAAGGATGCCGAGAGGATGGGTGAGCCTATTACTGTGAATGTGAATAATGATTATAGAAAGTTGGAGCGTGAGATGCAGTCGTTAAACCGTTCGTTTGAAAAGATGGCTAAATACCAGAAGAAGGCTGCAAAAGAAGCCGAGCTAAGAAATATATCAAATCGTATTTAATATGATATACACAGATCTTGATAGAATATCCCTCAGAAGATTCATAGATGTATTTTGTGGAAATTCGGACGCCGTGTGTGAAGGAGATTATAGTGAAGATGAAAAGCAGAAAGCGGCGTCCGGATTGGTTAATGAATATATGTCTATAGTTGGGAAGAAGGGAATATTGGCTGAAGTTTCTAAGAAGAATGAAATTATCAGCCTTGTGATAAAGATACAGTTGATGAACTGCTGCCGTTATCTTACTGAAGAGAAGGAGTGGTCTACGGTTTGTTTGATTCTTAATGATATAGGATATAGTCTTGATCCTAATGATCACAATAAGATATGCAGCAGGATTGAAGCTATTTTATCTAACAGTAGATTTCGGGTGGATAAGATCATGTCAGAACAATCCGACCTCCCTAAGTCGGCTATTATGGATAGGGATTACTTTGTGAGAGAAAGAGTGGCCGTAATGCAACATTTCAATATGCATATTGATCCGGATTCATTTTCCGCAAAGGAATATGCCTATATGGTAAAGAGGATGTGTGATGATGTTGATTTGCGTCTGAAATCATTAAAAAGAAAATAATATGTATTATAAATGTGAGTTGTTAGTTGATGGATACTCGTATCAGGTAACGGATAACCTGGTCAATTGGGATGACATAACCACTTCTTTTAAGAGGGGGGATTATGATGGAGTCGTAAGATCGTTCTCTACAAAGTTTGAATTTTCTAATGCTGCATATAATTTATTAAAACGCGTATTCCGGGATAAATATCTGCAAGCATCTGCGAGTGTGGTGTTTTACACAAGAAATAATAGCTGGTTATGGAATGAAAGATTCCGGTGTTCGTTAGATTTCTCCACATTTCAAGATAATGGGAATACCATATCTATCAGTGCTGTAGATGACAGCCTGGCCGCATTGATAAAAGCTAAAAAGGGAACACAGTATGAATATGCTGTGAGCGAACTTACAGAAGGCAAATACTTGTGCTATGACGGTATAAAAATGAACCAGAATGTGAACTGGTTAGTTGCCGGGAATAGCATTGAGGATTCAACGGACGTGTCAGTGGAGATACGGGCAGATTTGGGATCTAAATACTTTCCATTAGCTGTGAAGTCAAGTGAGGTATCTATAGGTGGATATATTACATATGGAGATACCTTTCAGCAAGATGCATCTAAAAATGATAAAGACACTTTCCTTTTCAGAGCAGAAAGGAATATTACCTGCTTTTTAAGTGTATCTATTTCATTCAATGTTCCAGCAAATAAGGCATTATCTATGACATTGGAAAAAATAGGGGCAGATGGAAATATAACAGAGCTGACAAGAACAGTTATTAATGACGAACACCCTGAGACTATATTTATACTTTCATATATGAAAGATATATCACTGCTTGAAGGGGATTATTGCTTTATAAGATATAGTTCGGTATATAACATGACTTTGACTATCAGGGACCCTTATATTAGTCTAAATTGGGATGCAAGAATAATACCGGTCAACATTGATATAGTTACTCCTGTCAAGCTTCTAAACCGGCTTCTTCAAAGTATAAATGGAGGGCAGGAAGGAATTACAGGAGAGATCGTTTCAGGGGTAGACAAGAGATTGGATGAATGTATGATAATTCCTGCTGAGAGTGCAAGAGGTCTGAAAAAGGCAAAATTATATTGTTCGTATACAAAGTTTGTTGATTGGATGCAGTCGGAGTTTGGCTTTGTTCCTGTGATAGGGGAAGACAAGGTTACATTTGTACATAGAAGTAGTCTGTTTTCAAAAAACATAGTAAAAGATTTCGGTGACAATATACGGTCGTTTGAATATAGCGTAAATTCTTCCTTGATTTATTCCCGGGTACGGGCCGGTTATGACAAACAGGATTATGACAGTGTGAACGGACGTGATGAATTTCATTTCACAAATGAATATAGTACCGGAGTGACCTTGACTGATAATTCCCTTGAATTGATAAGCCCGTTTCGGGCTGACGCATACGGAATAGAGTTTTTGGTTCAGAAAAGGGGAGAGGATACTACGGATAGTGACAGCGACAATGATGTATTCTTTGTTAATGCAAGGCTTGCTTCAATAGATGGCGGATACCGTCTTATACGTAAGATAAATGGTGGTCCATCCATTTCCGGGGTAATAAGTCCCGATACAATGTTTAATGCTGTATACTCTCCACGTTATATGATAGAGGCTAACCGGAAGTTTATTGGTGCATTTACCAACACATTGGACTTTGCGTCTTCTGATGGTAACAGTGACGTTGTTATTGATGGAGTATCCGAGAAAACGGATATCCAGTTGACGGAAGGAGAGAGGCTGTTTACTGTTGGCGAGGTTTCAGTAGAGTCCGGAGATATGAAAGCTCCTGATGATCTCACAGGATTAATATCTATAGAGAAGGGAGGAGAAACATATCATGGGTATATTAAAGACGGTAAGTTTAATTACGGCCGTTCTGAAGCTGCTAAATATACTTTGATAGTAGAGAGTATAAAATAAGGTGAAATCGTTCATAATTACGTTTTTAATTCATATATTTGCTACGATAACACAGGTCAAGAGGCTTGTAACCCAAATTCGGACTAAAGGACTATGATTAAGATAGGTGATATATGCCCATTGTTCTTTTCGCCAGTTAAGGACAAATATGCAATCGATGTAGATTACATTCAGAGGTTTCATACAACTGATAAAATACTCCTGCAAATATTTGCGGATGACGGAGAAGTAGCTTCAGCCTCTCTTAACGATCTTATCAAAGGAACTTCTTCCAATATCCAATTCCTGACTTATGAGGTAAATGCATCTGTTATGATGTATTATGTCGTGTTTACTTCACTTCCGGATTCAGTCTATAGTATAACTTTTGAAAGGAAAGAATCTGAGCCATTTGAAGTATGTTCCGATTCCAATATCTTGGAAGAAACCGCATTGATTCGCTATTCACACAAAGATAATAATTCTGCTTTTGATAATATCTTCTGGATAGGAGATACTCAACAGGTATTCGAATGGAGAGTGGAAGCTGGGTTTAAGCCGGCAGCATATTCCGCAAAGATAGATAATGAACAATACCGCAATCAAAGACAAGAAATAGAAGAGTTATATGCTGTTCCCTATGATTCGTATGTACTTACAATAGGAAACTCGTGTGGTGTCCCGTATTGGTTCGGAAGGCATCTTAACCGGATATTGTGTGTGTCTATGTTTGATGTGAATGGAGAAAGATATGTAAGGTCCGAGAATTCTGTTCCAGAGATAAGTCAGGTTATGGAAGACAGCCAAATGTTTTTCGTGACTATTGCATTGGAACCACAGGAAAATTCTATTGCCGGTGTTGGCGGTGCTCCTGAGCAGGCGAGCAGCGCATCTATTGTCGGTTTTGTCGTAAATAACCCGAAGGAGGGGGAAATGTTGAAATATAAAGAAAGCGAAGCGGCATTCATAAATACTTCACGAATTTGACATGAAAAAGAATATAAGCAAAATACAATGGTTTGGTTCAGAAATTGAAAACGGGAAAGCAAAAGCTCCCGTCATTTCTCCTGATTCTATGTCGCATTTGGAAGGGCTTAATCAAGGAGAATTTTATATCTGTAATGCAGACGAAGATCCAGCTATATTTATACGTACCAACAAGGATAATGTAGTAGCGTTTAAGCTTGCTGCGGATGTTGACATGGAGGCTTTGAAAAAGGTTTTTCTCCGGAAAGACCAAAACGACACCACCCCCTACAAACTGACCATCCGTGGTGGCATTGAAACCGGTTGGGACCAATCTCAGGCAGAGCCTACCGCTTCTCTCTCTGAGGATGGTATATTAAACGCTGCCGCAGCTATATTGAAAGAATACATCTCTTCTCCGAAGTTTGTTCCGGGATTTACAGGAGAAGGTGCTAAACTTTATAAGGACGAAGCCGGTAACTGGACTTTGGAATGTGACATCGTTACCGTCCGCAAGATGATGAAGGTATTTGAACTGATCATTCAGAAAATACGTTCGGTTAACGGTGCCTTGGTGATCAGCCAGAGCAACAGTAAGGTTGTAGAGGTGACGGAAGATGGCGAGTATTACGTCCTCGACTTCGGTGACGATCAGCCAACATTTCAAGCGCATGACCTTGTAAGACACCAAGTATTTAGCGGAAACGAAGTAGAATACTATTGGGTAGAGATTGATCGTGCAGAAGGCTCTAAGGTTTGGATTCTGAAAAGTGAGTTTAATGGCGTTGTTCCTAAACAGGATGACGAATTGGTACAAATGGGCAACACTCAGAATGTGGCCCGACAGAGCTTGATTTATTTATCTGCCGAGGAAGGCAGCCCACAGAATGAAGGTTTGGGTGAATATTCGTCTTTGCCGGCTACTGTAGATGATGAAACGCAGACTATTCATACTATATATTCCGGTACGGTAGATGGAAAGTATTTTAAGTCGGACTTGATAGTTGCGGCTGACTTTAGTACAGCCAGCCTTAATTTCTACAAGTCAGCTTCACTCACTTCTCCCGTATGGACGAAACTAAACGCTACACCTTATGAATTTACCCTATTGCAGGATTTGTTCTACTGGAATGGCGGGTATGTCTATGTAGCTGATATTTACTCGACCGGGACATTATCGGCGATAGGATATTCTTCCGATATCAACAACTTGTTTGCCGGTGCCATGGCTGTAAGCGATTTGGATGCAGGCGTTAACTTCTACACCTATGAAAAGGGAAACATAGGTTTTGACGATGATCATTTCTACATCGGCTGGCGTGGAAATAAAAGCAGCAGGGAATATATGGTCAAGTTTACCATAGACAAGTCAGGAAATGTCACCCTGTATAAAGAGGATATGGTCTATACAAAGGCTATGCGTATCAGTGGAAATTATATGTTATCCTCAGACAGGCTATCTTTGGAAGTTAGGAATCTTAAGGATTCTCAGTTCTCCGTATATGACATAGATGATACCATGACTGATGCAATCTGCTACAAATCCGCTTGCTTCCTTGTGTTTACTTCAAAGAGCTACTATTCTATTGAAAATGGAAGTATAACGAAGAAGGAATATGATTTAGGAGGTAAGACAATAGGGACTGTCTCTAATAGCGCCTTAGTTAGCGGTGTGGTGTATGCTTACACTACTAAAGGCTATGTATTGACTTTTAAGGACGGTGCCCAGATAAGCACCCCGGAACTGTTTGCCGGTTCAGAGCAAAACGGAGAAGCCGGCCGGATTTTCAATGACGGTAAAAATGTGATTGTCGATATATCTACGCCTAACGCTTATTTTGCTCCTGTTGTCCAGCCGGTAGCCAACGGTCATCCTGTGATCGATATATTGGATGGGGTTAATTCAAAGACGTTTGAAGGGAAGCTGAAAACGAGAATAGGATATTTGGGAGGCATTACGGATACTGATTTCCCCGCAAGTTATCAACCTTCGGGATATGGTATATACTCTATCAACGCTTTCCTAAAAGGCATCTTCATCCTTCGCAACGGCAAGACCATCGAACAGGAGTTTGAGTCAACCAACAAAGAAATAGACATCGCCAAAACCGATGCGAAAGCAGCCCAGGACAGATTGAACACCTGGGCGGATGATGGTGTCATATCACCGACTGAAAAGACCGCGTTAAAGCAGGAAATGGAGGCATTAAAAGCAGAAAGAGATTCTATTCTGGCTAATGCAACACGGTATGGCATTGATACCGTTGCTTATCGGAATGCTTTCAACGATTACTATCATGTGCTTGAAACACATTCGGCGAGCGAGCCAGAGAACATACCGGTTAGCGCTTCATTCAAGACTCTTCAACAGGCTTATTATGATCAGCAGAGGGTAATTATAGACGCTATCAACTCTGCTTCATATTCTTATGTTGGGGAAAAGGTTAAGATTGAGACTGACACGATTATGGAGGCTTTGCCCGGGCAGATTACGTTGGCTGTGAAGGGTGAGGTGAGCAAACTGAATATTGGTTCAAGTAACATATTAAACGGGTCTAGTGAATATTGGTTTACTGGCTCAGATTATTTATCTAATGTAACATTAGATTCTGTACCAGGTGCACATAGATGCTTAGTTCGTGGAGCAGGTCCATTTAACTGTTATAAACAATGGATGCCACTTGATAAAAGTAGAGTTTTACCAGGTAAACAGTATACTGTTGGTATAGATGTTAGTATTGTAGGTAATTATTTTCATACAGCAGATTTTTATTTCAACGTTAGAAAATATTCAGGTAGTACAGTTACTATGGTAGCTGACGAAAGAGTAACATTTGAAAACAAATCAGTGTGGACGCGTTATTATGTTACTGTTACAATACCACAAGGTGAAGACATTTCTTCATTATATTTTTTATGTGGTTTTACTGGTAACAATCCAAATTCTTCTCCTGGGTTATCTATTATATACAAAAATATAAATCTTGTCGAAGGCAACGTAGGTGCTGAGTGGAGTCCTTCTGCCCATGACATAGAAAGTTCTGCGTCAGAAATTGCCAAAACCTACACCGACTCAGAGATAAAAGTAACGAAAGGGTTAATTGAAAGCAAAGTCTCCCAAACCGATTTTGATGCTCTCGGACAGGTTGTATCCAATCAGGGCACTGAGATCTCTCAGACCAAGACGGATATTAACCTTGTATCAACGGTATCGGGTAATGCACGTTTGATTGCCCTTGCTATGAGTAAGGGGAAGATGCTTTATCGTGATCCGGAGTTTAGAAGTGGGCTGAATGGCATATCGGTTTACAATAATAGTGGTGGAGGGACTGTTTCAGTTGAAAGAACAACGGATATTAGTTTGCCTAATCAATCCGGATATAAATTGAAGATTACAACTTCAGGACCTGCTTCTCCAGGATTGGGTGGGTTCTATTTCTCAAATGGAACACGCGCTAATGCCGTATTTATAACTCGGCTTATCGCATGGGCTCCCGTTGGATATTATATTGAGTGGTCTACGAATTTAATAGGGAATGGTAGTTCATCAAAATGGCTTACCAATAATCTTGGGACCGGTGACTGGGAGGAATATGCGTATTATGTCAAATGTGGTTCAAGTGGTACATTTCATGGAACTAACCACTTTTATTTAGGGGGAGGTGATGGCAGTTTACCCGTCACCTGGTACCTTGCCTTTGCCACAGTCTACGATGCTGGCTCTATTGATGACACTCCTACAAAGGATGAATTAAAAACTGGAATCACTATTAAGCCGGGTGCTATCAATATATTCGGGCAGGATATCAGTATTGCCGGCATGGTTACTTTTTCCGGTTTGTCGGCATCCGAGCAGCAAAACTTCAAGGGTAATACAGGCCCGCAAGGCCCGCAGGGACCCCAAGGTCCAACTGGACCTACCGGCGCTACTGGTGCTACCGGATCTATTGGACCTATTGGTCCCCAGGGACCACAGGGATCTCAGGGGCCTAAAGGAGATACCGGTGCTAAAGGTCCGCAAGGAGATAGAGGTCCGCAAGGGCTTCCAGGGCCACAGGGTCCTCAGGGTGCAACTGGTCCACAAGGACCTCAAGGACCGCAGGGATTCTTGGACGCTACCGCTATGCGTAACTTGCAGAATGATTTCGCAACGAAACTCGGATACTCTTCGTATGACCAAATGGCTTCGTATGCTACTCAGGGTAAAACAATTATCAATGGTGGATTGATTCGAACGAACTTGATTGATGCAACCGCAATCGTTACCAATGCCTTAGCGGCTGGTCGAATTACTACTGGAAATCTTACGGTAACGAATGGCTCTTACCTTGGTGGCTGGGAGATCAAAGACAACGCCATATATTCCCGTAACATAGCAGACGCTAAGATACAGCTTGAAATCAACGGCTATCGCTTCTTGCGTATAAATCAGTATGGAGGTGCAGCTACAGTAGGAAGTTACCCATTGATGGAGATTCGTAATGACAACCAAGACTGTCTCTCTCTGTCTACATACGGACAAGGGGGAAAGGCTTTGAGAATCATCGCAAACTCTGAGGGTGGACATGCAATACAGAGTCATGGATCGCATCTGTTTGGCCAACGTAATTCTGAGTCATGGAACGCTCCTGGTATTCTTTGCGGTGTTTATGTGTATGCTGGTGGTACTGGTAACCAATTTTGGGGGAATGGTTGTACAGTTGGTACAGTAAGTAATATATCAACCGGAAGGTACCGTATCTATCATAATTTAGGTCACACAAAATATTCGGCGATTATACAGGCCTCAGATGACAATGGATGGTGTTTTGGCATGGTAAAGAGTATTACTAGTACTTACCTTGAAGTGCATTTGGTCGATGCTAACCAAGGAGATAGAAACGTAAATTTCTACTTGTATTTAGTAGGTCGTAATGTCTGGTAAGTAAAGAGATAATTATTAAATCAAAATATATAGAGTATGAAAATAGATTTTAGAAAGATCGTGGTTAACGATATCGAAGGCAACGTCTTGATGAAAGAGGTTGAGAAGAGAGACTCTGAGGGCAACATTGTCGGGACGGAGAGAGTGATTGATTACAAAGATGTAAGCAAGGACTTAGGTAATGCTATTTACTTTAATGTGAGTGACATCAAAGATCAGGAGATCGGCAGAAAGTTATATCTTGAAGGTGAGATTGAAGTCGATGGTCCCACTGCTGCTCTGATTAAGAAATTTGCAGATCAGATTTTCTATGCTTATGTAAAGTTCCCCCTCTTCAAATTGCTGGATTCAGCATTGAATCAGAACAAAGAATAAATTTATTATAAACTTAAAATTAAAATGCAATGAACGAAGAGATTAAAATTGTAGCTACCGATACAACAGAAGTAAAGAGCTTTGAAGGAACTTCTTTAAGTATTCCGACCGTTAAGTATTCGATCAGATATACTTCAATCAATGGTAACAAACAGTCGATATTTGTCGGTGTAACCGATAATGCAACAGAAACGGTACCGAACGCCGACGGAGATGGTACACATGAAGAGATCAGAGAGATGAAGTTGGGAGAGGTCCGATTTGACCCTGTTCCAACTCCGCAGATAACTACTGTTAGTTTTATCTACACGAATGACTTTGAATGTTATATGTCTGATATCCGTAAGATCATTGAGCAGATCACTAGTGATAAGTCATAGCATAAAAAAGCCCACCTCACCTTCACAGGCAAGATAGGCTCACGCATTTATCTAGTTTTAATTTAATTATGTAATCTGATTACAAATGTAGTATTATTATTTAAAAAGACAAATATGCAAGACAAATCAATACATCAATTCTCTTCTGGTCTGTTTGCTCCTGTAGCCGGAAGTTTCGTAATGGAAGCTATAGAGCACATGATCCCATGGTTGATCACTATGTTCTTTGTAATACTGTGTGATTTGGCTACGGGATGCAGGAAGAGCTTGTTGATGGGTGAGCGCGTGAGGTTTAGTAGGGCTTGGCGGGCTACAATGGGTAAGATGGTTACCTATTTTAGCTTTGTAATCATGGTGGTGATGATAAACGAGGCCAGTGGTGGAAGATATAACATTGATATATTTGCTTGCTTATCTGTCTGCTTTATCGAAGGTTGCTCTATCATATCGAATATTCTTAAGCCCAAGGGCTATGATTTTAATCTGATAGTAGCTATTGGGTTATTTGCTAAAAAGGTATTCAAGATAGAGAAAGAAGATTTAAAAGAGGTGATAACTAAAAAGGAGGAGGACAAAGAATGAATGATATGAAAGTTCTAATTGACAATGGCCATGGCGAGAATACACAGGGAAAGTGTTCGCCGGACGGAAGGTTGCGTGAGTGGGCTTATTCCAGAGAGATAGCGGATATGGTCGTTTTCGGGCTGAGAAAGCATGGTGTTGACGCGGAACGCATTGTGAAGGAGGACGTGGATGTTCCATTGTCTGAGCGTTGCAAACGTGCTAATAATATTTATCGCGATTCTCAAAAGAACGCTATTCTGGTATCCATTCATTGCAATGCGGCCGGTAATGGGACAAGTTGGATGAATGCTCGGGGATGGGGTGTATATGTCAGTGATAATGCTTCTTTTAATAGCAAAAGGTTGGCTTCCTCCCTTGCGGAAGTAGCGGAAGGTAAAGATGTGGCAGTACGCAAACAGACTCCGGATGTGGACTATTGGGTGCAGAACTTGGCTATTTGCCGGGATACGAACTGCCCCGCTATATTGACAGAGAACTTCTTCCAGGACAACAAGGAAGACGTGGAGTTCTTATTGTCGGCTGAGGGCAAGCGGACTGTGGCAAATATTCACATAGAAGGTATTATTAACTATTTAAATTCAAAGTAACATGGCTCTAACAGATTTAACTTTCAGCAAACAGGGTGAAGCTTATGTATCGGACCCTGTGCAACTTCAATCGGATGCAGGCCTTCATCTTGAATTTACAAGTGAAGATAAGAATAACCGTTTCGCTCTGTTTCAGAGTATGACGAATACAAATTACGTTCCTTTCGGATCATATAACTATGTGGGTAGCACAATAGATGTTGCTATTACAGGAGTGATCCCGGGCATGTATATCAAAGTGCAGTCTATCTCACAGCCTACTTTGGCTAAAATTCTTGTATCGGAATGAAAGTTTCAATCAATCAGGTAAAGATTAACCGCGTTGGCATTAACACGGCTCAGGTTAGGGGGATACGTTTGTCTTCTGCTGTTGCTGATCGTGGTCATAAGGTTGATTTTCCTTTCTCTGATTCCCTTGTGGATTATTGGAATTTTGGGGGGAAATACAATTTTGATAAGGATAGAACAACTGTAACAGGACTGTTAGGCAACGTACTAACAGCATATAACTTTGGATGGAGTTTAATGTCAGGGTATGGAGGGTATAATGAAAATTACTTAAAGTACAAAAAGGCTGCTAATGTATTCGTAACAGATGATCATAGTATTACTATAATGAATTCTGTTCCGGCCAATAATTGGGTTGTTTCTAAATATGGTAATTCTGCACTTAAATCAACCAAGATAAAAGTAGCTGGCCTTACATCTGATGATCAGTTAGAGTATGGTTA